>Ga0214923_10001249_pt1 | contig 36515 bp, 41 predicted proteins | sample LL1510_MetaG_FD_177993 | JGI IMG/M metagenome (GOLD analysis project Ga0214923, IMG submission 177993) | Freshwater microbial communities from Lake Lanier, Atlanta, Georgia, United States - LL-1510 | ecosystem: Environmental > Aquatic > Freshwater > Lake | place: USA: Georgia | collected...
AATTTCTATTTATCAAATATTACATATATTTCAATTCAGAGAAAATCTATACTGATGGCGATGTATATAGTGATGATAAAATTTACAACGAAAATATAAATCAAGTAATGTCATTGTTCAGGTGTATACAAAAATATATTCCGAAAAAAAAAGAATCAAGAACGTCTTTATTCATGAACATGTTTGGTTTTTTTAGAAAAATAATTGATTTTCATAACTATCAGATGAACATATATAAATGTCTTTTCGACGAAGATGATCAAATCAAAACTATTTTATATGATCTGGATCGTAGAAATCAGGATTTAAGTCAGGAATATGTGAGGGAAATGCAAGAAAATATGAAGGAAGATTCGGAGAAGAAGAAAGATTCCGAGGAAAAAAGATTAAAGATCATCGCGGAACTTCTAGAAGAGGATAGCAAAAAGGAATCTGTTAAAAAGGAACCACCTGTCAAAAAAGAACCACCTGTCAAAAAAGAACCTGATCCGAAAAAAATAGCAAAGAAAGAAGAGGCTGAAAAAGAGAAAATGCGTTTAGAAGCTGAACAAGAAAGACGAAAGGAACGGAAGGAACGACTGCGTCTTGAAAAAGAAAGGAAGGAAAAAGAAGAGCGCGAACGAATAGAACGTGAAAAAATGGAGAACGAAGAAATGAAAAGAAAGAAACTAGAAGAAGAAGAAATGAAGAGAAAGAAAATAATTATTGATAGAGATAGGAGAGCTGAATCTTTGATTGAGATAGAAAAATATGAAATAAAACTTGATTGTTTAGATAAAATCAAAATTATTGATGACGTGACAAGAGCGACTTATGTTATATTTGGAGAACTGTTCTATGAATATATTGCATTCTTGACTAAATTACTTGAAGAGAAGGAATTATTTTATATCATTGTTATGGGAGGTTCATCAATTGAAAAACAGTGCAGTGAATATAAAACAAATGATGTTGATGTTAAATTTATTCCTTATGATATAAATACAATAGTTGAATACAATGATGATAATTATAAATTTATCATTGACATCATTAACAAATTTGTTGTCAATAAGCTATCATTATTATTTACAAATAAATCAAGTTTACAGACCATTTATAATAAGATTGAAACAAAATTCGTTAATCGTCCTGAATTGAATAAATATAAAGATGCGCTTTATAATTCTATCAATTGTGAGCAAGATAGAATTGATCTTAAAAAGGATTTGTTTTCATTAAGTGCATTTGTTAAACCAACAAAAAAAAATTTTGAGTCAAAGTCAAGTATTTATCAGAAGATTATCATTGATTTGAAAAAACTTCAATTAAAAAATAGGAGGGGAATGTATAGTGAATCTGAAATAATTGATTCAAAAACTATAATGGATGTTTCTATTTTGAAATCAAATCCCAAATCCAGCGTTAAATCCACTAATATTCATAGAAAATTAATGAAGGCCATAGGTCATGAATTTATGTTTGAGAAAAATAGACGTGTGCCTAAATTTCACAGAAAGGATGGATTGAATCTTGTAGATATTGAGTATTTACTAAAAGAAAAAGAATTGCTGATGAATAGTAATATAGACGACCCTGAACATAATTTCATAGATGTTGAAGAAGTAGACGATGAAATTAAAGAAGACAGGTTCAAATATGTTAAAGACAAAAGTGCGAAACAGTATAGTATATTGCAAGAATGTAAAAAACGTTTAGAAAAAAAATCCTGAACAATTATCCCTATTGTATTTTTAAACACCTAAAAATCGTGTTTAAAAAATTAATCTCGCAAAGGTCCCAGAATTTTCTGTAGATTATTTATAATCATGTGATTTGGTATCGCTTTTGACGATTCATAGTCCTGAATAATCTTTAGAGGTAAAGATAATTTGTATGCCAAATCTTTCTGTGATAGTTTCAGCTCACATCTTCTTTGTGCAATCTTTTTCGCCATCGTCATTGAAACTTTTTTATGAACAAAGCTATCAACATCTCCATCAATGTTTTTCACAACGACATCTGATATCTGCTTATTACATGTATTCTTTGCAAGAGTTGCTACTTTTGAACTATCAGTTCGTTTTAATCTTAGAATCTGCTGTTCCTTAGTTTCATTCTTTTTTCTTTCATTTGTTTTATTCCATGAAAGAGGTTCCCAATCTTGCCAGTTATTATTCTTTTGCATCTTTATATATTACATATATTTTTTTGTTTAAATTCAAATTAATGCTTTGTGCTTCCACTAAACAATATCGTCACCTTGACAACATGTCTTCTTACTTTCAAAAGGCAAAGTCTGAATATGATTCCAGTACTCTAGTTCTTTTTTGTAATTAATAATATTCACATCATCGTCGGCGTTTAAAACAGAATCAACAGTTGAATTTAAATAGGGAAAAACTGGTTTAATTAGTTCCTTTTTGAAATAAATTTTTCTAAAACAAGCAATGCATAATAAATGGTCACAAAATAGACGCTTTGCACAGCAAGTATTATTTTTTGAACATATATTGCATGTTTCATTATTTTGTATTTTAACCTCTTTGTCGTCTAATGGTATACTGTTCACACATTCTTCACAAAAACCATCCGAACCTTCCTTAACTTCAAATTTATAACAAACTGAATTATTTTTACACTGCTCTATTTTTTTAAAATTGAAACTAGGCATTAGACAACAAGAATTACCCGAACAAACAAATCTCTGCGACATTTTTTTATAAGATTTACAGTTTGTCTTTATAACATTTTTTTTTACATTTAAAGTTTTTCCCGTTAATAAAATTAAAATGATGTCCATGAAAATAATTGAGAGTGAGGAAGATGAAGACAAAAAAGTTATGTACAAAGATGTAAATATGAGCGATAATTCACTTGTTTATTATTCATTTTATGCGTATAATATGATTGTGTCTAAATATTTTCAAAATATAAAGAATGACTTTGAAGCAGATGAAATTATACCTGGAGTATTTTTAGGCTCTATCAATTCAAGCTATGATCTGGATGTTTTGAAATCAAAAGGTATAACACACATTATAAGTGTGATTTTGGGATATGTCCCCGCTTATCCAGACGATTTTAAATATTTGATTATAAACGTTCTTGACAATGAGAATAATAGTATATCCGATGTTTTTCAATCATGTAACAATTTCATTAATCATGCATTGTTCGAGGAAAACGGAAAGGTTTTGATTCACTGCATGGCCGGAAGAAGCAGAAGTGCTACTATATTATCTGCATACATTATTGATACATATGGAATGAACGTAGATAATGTTTTAAATTTACTCAGGAGTAAAAGAAAAATCGTTGAACCCAATTCATCATTTATAAAACAACTGAATGACTACTATAAACATAGATTTCTATTATAGAAAACTCACTTTACTTAGTTTTTTCCACCTTTTTCGTTACAAGAGAATCCGTTTTGGGAGTTTTCTTTTCATCTTTATTTTTCGTTATAAGAGAGTCCGTTTTGGGAGTTTTCTTTTCATCTTTATTTTTCGTTATAAGAGAATCCTTTTTCGGAGTTTCACTAGATAAAGGTTTTTTCTTGTATGGAGGATCTAAAAATAAATTTAATATTGACATCTCTCTAGCTGCTTTTATAGATTTGTCATCAATCTCATCAATATATTCTCTGAACGGATCCATCATTGTAGGACTTAAATACAAACCCGAATTAGGGCTTAAATAAAAATGTCCATTGAATCCGTCCTTTTTCATTTTCTTTGATCTTGTCTTCATTTTGCGTGACTTTTTTATAGTCCTTGATTTTTTTATTTTATTCTTTGTTGATTTCTTTTTAAATTTGTGCTTGTGCTTTTTGTTCATTCTCAACAAATATATTTATTTATAACAAATATATTTTAATAGTATTTTTTATTTATTTCAACATGCTCGGGATTTTGTAACTACGCTTTTCTTTTATTTCTTTGAATCTAGAAGATTCTTCTGACGATTCCATTTCATCGTCATCGTTGTCATCGTCATCGTCGTCGTCGTCGTCATCGTCATCATCTTCGTCGTCGTCATCAGTCGCCAAATCCTCCTCGTCCAGATCCTCATCATCAATAAAGTTTTCAATTTGTCCATATCCAAGGACATCAAAGACTTTCCAAATCTTTGTCTCATCACTATCTCTCTTTTTGAAATCAAAATCAATCATCTTCAACACACCATCAAATTTTCTGTGGAATGAAGCATGATTAATATCAACCTTTGTCATTTCCTTCGCGCAACTCGCCGAAACAAAATGATCCATGTCAATGTCAAATACGCTACAGTCGTCTAATATGCTCCATTCAATGCTTTCAATCTGATTTTTCAAATGCTCCAAACTTCTCTCATTACCATCAACTCTAATAAAATAATACCATGATTCACATTCTTCCGAACTTGTCTCCATCAAAATAACATAAGATCCATCAGTTTTTTTTGATGGTACATAATCCAACTTTATTCTCTTCTTTTCAACGATTTCTTCCATTTATTCAATTTTATTACAAAGAATATATGTTTAAATGACATTATCAAAAAAAAGCCATTTAAACATATATTCTTTTGCATTAAAAAATGGAAGAACCCAAAGAAGTTATCAATATTAATAAAAACTGTATTAAGAAGAAGAAAAGTCATATGTTTGAAATATATATTAGCAAAGTTCTAAAACAGATTTCAGCAACAAATGGAATTACAAACAATGCTAAGCAACAGTTAAATAGTGCAATGTGTCATATATTAAAATACATTTCTTCATTAATATTAAAATTAACTATATCAGGTAGAAAAAAAACAATATCTGTGAAGGAAGTTGAGAACTCTTTAAAGATTGTTTTGTCGGGTGAATTATTGAATTGTGCATTAGAAGAAGGTAATAAATCGTGTTTGAATATATCTTCGTCATCAGCCGAAAATATAAATTTATCAAGACAGCAAAAGGCATCAATTATATTTCCCCCATCTGTTGTAGAGAAATTTTTAAGAAATTTTGGTTCTTCAAAAATCATGGTGAATAGTTTAGCTCCGGTTTTTTTGGCTTCAGTGATTGAATTTATTTCGTATGAAATACTTGAATTAAGTGTTAATTTCTGTAAAGAAAATAAACACAATAGAATTACTATAAGAGATTTAGAATTATCTGTTAGAAGTGATGTTGAACTCAATCTTCTTTTTCAGAAACTAAATCTAACATTTCTTGGCGGAGGCGTGTTACCTTATATTCATACATCTCTTTTCAATAAAGTAACCAAGAAAAAGAAACCTTTGAACGCCGCAGCAAAAGAAAGTCATCATCGCTTTAGACACGGTACACTAGCTATAAAAAATATTAAAAAACAACAAAAGCTTAGTAACACGTTGACTCTAGCAAAAACTACATTTGAGAAAATAATAAGAAGCAAGTTTAGGCAATTTCATCAACCAAATGATGGATTAATAAAAATAAGCAAGGAAGTTTTTGTCGTATTGCAGTATTTCATAGAACAGTACATTGTTCAAATATTGAATCACAGCAATTATTTATCAATACACTCTGGGCGGGTTAAAGTTATACCAAATGACATCTTGTTGTATTTATTTTTCAAAAATGAAAATCAAAACAATCCATATATACTGTCTAAATTGAATCTTTTTTCATTGGATAGCGAAAATCTTTTGAATCAACAATCACCAACATCAAACATGACATCGTCTATTTTATCTGATAATTCTTTATTTACAGAACCTTCACTGACAAATTCAAATTCAGATGAAAATAACTTTGAAGATGATGAGCAGCCACAGTTGATAGAAGAATAATTGAATTTTATTTTTATTTATTCATTATATATAAAAATATGTATTATAAGATCCGCATTAAAATTTACAACAGTTTAAATGAAATAGACAAGATGAATTACTTACTTGATTGCGAAGTTCTACTTGATCCATATAGAGAAGATTGTTGGTATTAGCTTTTCGTGTTTAATTCAGATGATTCAGCCACATTGTGGTTTAAAATCTGAAGAGATTCGTAAACATCATTTACAATTATAGTTTTTGTTTTATGTTCAGAATTCACTATCAACATAGTTTTAATTATCTCGTCAATTTTATTATTCATAACATGCCTTATAGTTTCAAAACAGTCATCAGATAAACTTTTTATACCAGCTTGTCTCGCCAATTTAGTTAAGGATGGTTTAGAAATAGTTTCCATAATTTTTTTTTTGTTAACAATTATTGTTTAACCTTTTAAATGATATATAAATGTTTTTTTTTCTTAACACGTTTCGTTTTTGTTAAGAAAAAATATAATAAGTTTAGCTACTTTTCATATACCCTGTTTTGACAATCTTTTCAAGTATTAACTTCACCCAACAACTGGTTACGAACCTTGTTTTGCCAATCCGTTCAAGTACTCTTGCCAATCTTTATCGGAAACTACATCACCGGTTCCACTATTAGCCTTTGCTTTATCTTCAAGAGATAATTTGATCTTCTCAACTGAAAATCCTTGAGCTTTTAGCTGTTCAATCATCTGGATAGTCTGAGGATTCATTGCCATTTGAGGTCCTGCTCTGGTGTAAGGAACAGAATCATCATATTCCCATCCGGCGTCGATCGCATCAACAGTATTTCCTATACCATAGGAAGAGCTTAAAGCTCCTGGCAATATAGTATTACGAGGATCAGCAGAAACTTGGAATAGAGAATTCTTCTCAGGAATTATCTTAAGATCACCTCTAATGTAATCGGCCTGTCCACGGCGTCTACCTCCAATTTTAGTAGAAGTAAATCCAATAGTTCCAATAGTTCTATCATAAACGTACTTATTGTTTTCACCAGCACTAATATCTGTCATATCAGGAACAGGCAAACCAATTTGACCATCGGATTCATTGTAAACAGGGATATTCTTAGAACCGGTGTTGTAATTCTTTATAAGCTCATAATCAGATACATTGAAATCTTCCCTATTTCCACCAGCCATTTCACCGTAACTCATAGGAGAGACGCTAGAATTTCTGTGTTCAAAACCTTCTTCTTCTTCGTCATCCTTGAATTCAGGAGGTTTATATCCATCTTGAGAAACAACTACTGGAGTAGATGTAGTTGCTTCAGGCATTGGTGTAGGTGTTGATACTTGCTCAGTAGAACTTCCTCCACAATAATTTTCATAATAACGATGATCATTCTCATCATCGCTACCATCACAATAATCATCATTTTTTCCACCGCTTGAATAACAATACATTCCCAATGCACCAACTAACACAACTGCTGCAACAGCAGCGATTGCTGTTTTATTACTTTTATTATTTTCACTACCAGTCATTTTTTTATTTTATACAATAGAAATAAAAAAAGAAAAAAATATTAAAAATATATTAAAAAAAACTGTTAAGACAATTTTTTATAATAATTCTATGAATTTATTTTTTATATATGGATTATTTGTGATTAGTTTTTCTATAATTGAATTGAAATCATTAATTGTAGTTAAATTATTCATGTAGTTTACTAAACTATCAAAGTTACAACGAGCTTGGTTATTGTGATTTTTTTCCTTTTCAAGCTTAATTTTGTCACTGATCATTTTTAGTTGGGTGATTGACAATAAATCGGACTCATCATATGATATTGATAGAGGGTTAATTACTATTAGATTCTCTTTCTCATCTACCGATTCCCTTATAAAGCCGAATTCCTTGTTGAATTTGCGGTTCATTTTATTCACAATTACATCATCATTAATGAATGTTTTCAAATTACCAATGATACAATTCAATTCGTTTATCTTACAATCTCTATCCATATAAGATTTTATTGAATTCATAAAGTCGCTCACGGTTATTTTTTTTTTCATGAAGAATAGTTTATAATACATATCATAATTGAATTTCAACATATATGGTTTAAACTTATCCGAACAAGCCTCATCTATCTTGAAATCGGATGATATAAATTTCAATATGTAATAGTACAAATCCAAAGGAGTTCTATTTTCAAGTTCGTATTTATTACTCCCAATTAAAGAAGAGTATTTTTTATGAATGATTGTGAATTTCTTTAACTCCTTTGAATTTCTAAATTTTTCTCGTCGATAAGTCGTTCCACTCAAGAAATTTGACAGCTTCAATAAATTTTGAAATTCAACATGATCCAAATTCTTGTGCATAATGATCTCATATACTGAAGTCAGCAAAATGCTGATTATATCCTGACTTTTACTGAATTTGAACAACTTAATAAAACCATGATGCTTATTTTCAAAACTCACATATGATTTCCCATAATCAATTATTATTGGAATAATCTTCGTTTTTATCGTCACAACCTTGTTAATATCAATTTTGTAATCTATCGTTTCTTCTTCATCCAGAAACTGCAATAAAACATTCCAAGGTGTTAGATCATAGTGCACAAAGTTGCATTTAACTTGTGATATATGAAGAGATAAACATAGTTGAAGAATTATATACAAATAATCATTGAATTTGAACGATTCACTCTTTATGTATTCAAATAATGTAATACTGTTCGGAATATATTCGTTTACGATGTATTTTCCTTCATACATAAAATCAAACGTGTAATAAAAATTAGGAATCTCTTTTAGTATCTCGTTTATGCATGAAATTCCAACAAACGCTTCGTGAATATTCTCCTTCTCATTATTGAAATTGATCTCTTTTAAGCATATACTATAGTTATTAATTGTGTATTTAGATATAACTGTATTTTTGTTCTTGTAAATAATTTTATCAAGAGTGAATTTTTTACTGAACTTTCGGGAATCTTTATATGTAAGGAATAGAACCTGAATTGATCTTAGCAATCCATGAAATCTCTGGTTATGAATTTCTATACTATCTAAATCAATTTTAGATGGTTTTCGTTTAGAATCATTCAAATGTTTCGTTATGTATTCTTTTTCAATCCTACTTTTTATTTCTTTGTAATCAATGTCAAAATAATAATAGTCACCCATGTTTCGTTTCATGTTAATGATCGTTGACTGGAAGAAATCCAATATTGAATCTTTTTGTAAATAAGAATTGAAAAAAACATACGCATTCCTTGATATATTTTCACATTTCTCATCATTTGATTTACACCATTCTATTTTGCTTATTAAATCACTCAAGTCACGTTTTATTGGTATATAATGTTCATATGGTTTTAATTTATTAGAATACCAAACTTTCCACTCACTTTCAACTATTAACAATAAACTATTCGTGCTTAATTCAGATGATAGACGAAATGCCGAAACATGTCCATCTATATGAACAATATATTTATATTGACTTTGTTCTTCTAATGTCATATATGGTAATAGTTTAAAAGGTAATGATTCTATTTTAATGGTCTGTAATTTTCTGCTACCACTCAATTTACGTGGTCTCAAATTCCATTTTGTTATACCTGCGTCGAGATACGGCAAGTTGTCTTTCTTGTCAATTAAATTCAAAGATGACATATATGATATTTTAAGACGCTGATTAGTTTCTATTGTCACTCCTCGTCCAGTTGAACTTCCTCTGAAAACTGCGATGGGTTTTTTATTTGACCAGTCGGTTTCTTTTTCAATGTTTGAGATTCTTGTATTCGGGAAATAAATATTTTCTAAAGACTGTACTCTCGCCCAATCTTCATGTGTAGGAATTAATATATCCTCAAATAAATTAGATTTACTCATAGACAATATCGGACAGTATTTATCGTATTCATGTGATTGTAACTTCTTTTTGTCAGAATTCCAAATATCAAAATATGGTTCAGAACAATTTCTCGTGTGAAGAGGAAAATCTCTTCTATTTATAAAAAATTCCATATCCGGAACGTTTCGTTTCTTGCACAATTCCTCAAGCATATTCTTGAGCACGCAAACGTTCGTATCACCTTCATTAATTGGATATTCATATCTCAATAGATAATTGTTGCAATACCAAGTATTATGATTTCTATTCACATTTCGTTCATTGTATTTTCTATTCTCTTTCTCACAAACGTACTTTAAAATATACTCCATATTTGAAGTGTCAACATTGGAGCTCCATTCATTTATAAAATTGGCATTTGAAAATGGCAAAAATACTTTCAGCTCATTATTCATAATCTTGACAAACAAACCTTTTTTAAACTTGTAAAATATATATCGGAATGTGTTTAGAATTGAAGATCCATCTATATCTTTGTATTTTTCCCAAATGTCTTCCGACGGTGAAAGGTTTTCATTTCCCGACATCATTTTTGAGAGTTTGTATCTTTGAAACTGTTCTTCATCTCCAGCAGTAAAATGCGTCTGGTTGAAATTTCTATATCTAGAATTGGTTTGTTTTTTTTCTAGATATTTGAAACTGATGGCTTGTTCCTTGTCGGTAAAAAAGTCTGGGTATACTTGAAACTCTGACGATGTTGTATTTGATGTCATTAAATTATAGGTTTGATCATTTTAAATTAAGGTTTTTCATCTGACGTTTTTGTTTCAAGTTTAGTCTTCTTTGAGTCTTCTTGTTTAACAGGTGTTGAATCATCATCACTATCACCGCGTTTACGTTTTCTACAATTTTCTTCTAAACCAATAACTTCATGATCATCTTCACCTATTTAAATGTCATCGAAAGCAGCGTACAAAGAATCAAAAGAATCATCTGATTTTACATCTGATATTGGAGATATCGGAGAATATAGCTTCAAATCTAAACTTGAAGATTTTGTTGTATCAGAATCAGAATCATCATAACGTTTATCAAGTTTAGAAGGTCTTATAGGTGATAAGAAAGAAGATTCATCTCCTTTCTTATCAGGATCCATACCATCACTTTTTCTTCTCTCAACAGACTTCCTTTTCAAAGATTTCTTTCTTTTGGAAACAGACTTCTTTCTCTTATCAACAGATTTCCTTCGGGATATCTTATGTCTAGATGACTTCCTTTTCGGTTCTGTAGACTTTTTTCTACCATATTTCTTAACAGATCGTTTTTTATTCATTTATTATACATATACAAAAAACAAAAAAAATTGATTTAAACATTTAAAAAGTATTGTTAAAGCATAAACACAATGACAAGCGAAAACATTCCGATTGGAAACGAACCAGAAGTTGAGAACCTAGAATTTACTAGAGAAAACATTGACAAAAATAAACAAATCCGTTTAGTGGACACCGACGATGAAACAAAGCTAGAGCTATTTTCCTACATCAATTGCGAAGCCAAGGATAGCGAGCTTGTAAAGCAGTGTCGCGGAACTGTTTTTCACGGAGATCAAATTATTATGAAGGGTTTTCCCTTCACAAACGAATATAATGACTTTGACGATATTGAAGAAATCAAGAAGAATGTTGATTTTGAGAAGCATGTATTCTATGATTCTTATGAGGGTGCATTGATTAGAATGTTCTATTTCGCTGAAAAATGGTTTATCTCTACGAATAGAAAGCTTGATGCATTTAGAAGCAAGTGGGCATCAAAGGAATCCTTTGGATCTTTTTTCAAGAAGGCATTGCAGTATGAATTTGAGTACAACCAGCGTCTGAATGAACATGTTGAATATAATCCATCAACTGATTCCGAGAATGTTATTGAAATCTTTCAGGACAGAGTTCTTGACAAGACAAAGCAATACATGTTTTTGCTATTGAATAATAGCGAGAACCGTATTGTTTGCGAGTCCCCGACTAATCCAACGTTGTATCATGTTGGAACATTTGTTGATCACAAATTGACAACCGGTGATGATGTCTTTATCTCTCATCCTAGAAGACTTGAATTCAACAACATTGATGAGCTATTGAGCTATGTGTCTAATTTGAATTACAATAAATTACAGGGAATTATTGTGTTTAACAATGAGAATACACAATTCAAGATTCTCAATAAGGATTATCAATACTTGTACAAGGCCAGAGGAAATGAACCAAGCATCAAGTTTAGATATCTACAAGTTCGCATGGATAAGAATGCCAACGATTCCTTGAGATATCTATACCCTGAATCCTGTCCTGAGTTTGAAAAGTACGAGAATATAATTTTCTCTATCGCTGAAAGTATAACTAAATCATACATTGAGAGATTTATAAAGAAGAACTACGTAACTGTGCCTTCGGAGGAATTTCATGTTATTAGACAGTGTCATTCATGGCACATTGAAAATCGCCTGGAGAATAAGATCAATTTACATAAAGTGATTGAAATTTTGAACGCGCAGCCTCCAACAAATATAAATAGAATGATCAAGAGAAAGATTCTTGAGGAGAAGGAGAAACTTAACCCTGAAAATGCTGAGCGTTACATCAATAACAGTGTTCGCAACAGCAATTTCAAGAAGCAGAGAAAGGAGTATGTGTCAATTCTAACAAAGAAACCTGTAATAAGCCAGGTCTAAGTAAAAAGTTAATTCATAAATAAACAAATATATATTTATTTAAACTATTATTTCTTATCCACTTTTTAGGATAAGAAAAAAAATAACATCTCACGGGTTTACTTAAGTTTCTGCCTGTTTTTCCACAACATATTAGCACGAGTATTGAGCTGTTTGCTGTTTAAATTAGGGTGTTCCTTTTTCAGGGTCTCTATCATACTTTCAATAAATACCTTTTTTGTTTTTATCTCCCCAACCACAGCTGGCGATGATGAAGACAATGAATTGCTTTCACTTTCAATACTTCTTAAAAAGTTTTTCTCATTCTGAAGCTTTGGATTGATCAAATTACTATTCCTATTTTCATTCTCTTTGTCTTCATAGAATTTCAAATTCATTTCATCTATCTCATAGTTTATTTTACTATCCGGATTAGATTTGCAATATTGAATAGCAGTCAAACATCCTATCTTGCCATCCGCAAATTGCCCTACGTAATATGCAACAATACCTAGAAGATGCCATCTCTTGTAATCATAATCATTTCTATTCACAAATAAAATAGCATCTTTTGGATATGGTATGCTACATGCCAATTTAACATAAGTAAAAGCAAGTAACCAATTTTTGATGTTTATATAGTATATGGCAAGAAATAGTAATGGTTCCGCACGTGGCGAATGCTCAAATGCTTTTAAATACCATATATATGAATCATACCAACTATGACCTAATTTCTGTGATAACTCACCACATCTCAAAAATGCATGGAATTTCTCCTCTTGAAATCCTTCTAATGTTGTTCTTATCTTGTAATAATAAAATGCATCTTCATTATGAGATAAACAAGAACATGTTTGGGCGAGATAAAATACTGTACGAGATTCCGTCGGATCTTTTGTAAATTCCGTTAATAAAAGTTCTTTATCTCTGGCAAATCGTTTTCCAGATTTATCGTCATCTTGTGTTCTGTCTTGATACAAAACAGTGTTGTCAGGCAATTTAACAATAGGATGCTTTTCATACTCTTCATTTCTTGTTTTTATATACTCATGTACAACACCAAGATAATACCATTCCTTTCTAGATTTAATAAAACGCACATTAAAATATTTATCAATCACACCGCTATACCACTCTTGACACAACAAAAATCCTGAGGATGGATTGTCAATGTATTCTTCGGCGTATTTTCTTAGAAATTCCTTCCCTCTAATTTCATCATTTACATCCATAAGCAATAAGTAATCAATATCATCAAATGTATACGCGAAATCCAATGATTCGTTCCGTGAAACTGAGAAATTCACAAACGTCCCTTCTTTTAGACGAAATGGTATATTATTAGTTTCGCAAAATGTTCTCGCTATTTCGATTGTATTATCTTCCGATCCTGTGTCGTAAATAACCAACGAATCTGCAAGTCCTTTTATGCTATCCAAAGAGACTTGTAATCTTTTCTTTTCATTTTTAACCATCATCAACACTGCTATATGTACCATTTCAATTTTTATTATGTTGATAATTTTTTTTTAAATCAATGTTCTTCATGATGAAAAAAAATAAAAAAAAAATATGTTAATATAAAAAATGTCTGTAGATGGAAGAATAATTGCAATTATTATAACTCTTATTTTAGCTTGTTTAGGAGCAATGTTCGGGTTTGGTTATTTATATGGCACATCAATATGTGAACCAACAAAATGTCAGTCAACGCAAATCCAATCACAAATTGTTAATCCCCAACAACAACTCGTTAGTAGTATTGAGGCAATTGTTAATTCAAATGAAGGATTTCATGTAATTGAAAATTTATTACCTACTTGTCATAAATATAATTCTAAATATAAAATTATGTTTGTCAATTTATTGGACTTTTTAAGTGATCAAAATGGAAATTTTTCAACATATTTTAAATATCAAGATGAATTTAGAGATGATGTGGATGAAACTATCAATATACAAGACAGACGGTCTAGTCTTAATGCTATTGATGCTCCAAAAGAATCTATAATAAAAAACAATAAAATAGTAACAGATAAAATTAATAACTTTAGAAACAAAATAATTAAAGGTGTGGATTTAGATTACTATGAGATATTCAAAGAATATTTTTCTCAGGACGTAACAAGACCTATAGAATATGGTTCAATTTGGGTTACAAATGGACTTTCTAAACCCATTGCATCATTATCCGATACTGATATTACGATTATTGCATCAAATATGGTGTTTAATTTTTTGCCCATTTTATTAGTAAAATTTTGGGAATTGGGTAGTTCTGTTGAATATGAAATTTTATTTTATGACAAATATATCGATGAAATTGTTTATCATCCAGATTTTCGTCTTTTAATGTCTGATAACGATAAATTCTTTTCAGAAAAGATTCAAGGTAAAATATCGCAAAATCTTGTGAAAGCTGAATTGGAAAACAACTTAATAAAACCTCCTAATGATAACTTCATAAAAGACATCATAAGCCTTATAAAAGAAAAAAATCCAGAAACTTCAGAAGCCGATATTGAAAAAAATATTATGAACATGAAAATGGAAAAAATCTTCAAAGATCAGTATGATGATTTTCAAAATCAGCTCATGAAGTTTGGAACAACCAAAATAACAAAACTTTTTAAAATCATGATACTAAATGGTAATTTAGGAGGAGGAGGATCAATGCCAGCACAACCAGGATTTAGATACAATACAACTAAATATTTCCAAAAGATTGATAGTGCAAATATAGATACCTTGCCTAAATGCTCATAGGTAAATTCATATAAGAAGCTTATTAGTATTCATAATTAACATTATCATTATGAATATATAAAATAAATTAGATACTTATGACCGTTAATAATCTAGATCGAGAACACTTATTAGAGGCGATAATAAATTTAACAACTTGAAGGACAATAACACCACACCCATTCATGTGTCATTCGCAATTTCAGATAAATAGTTCAATATCTGATTGTTTTCTCTCTCAAAAGTTTTAAATGGTCTCAAACAATGATAATCTGTGTATTCGCCATTTTTGATTTTTTCAATAAGTGAAGAGTCATTTAAGTTAAACGTAAATCTATCTAATCTATTGAATTTCGTTTCATCATCTTTCAGAAAAACAAATTTACCGCTCTTTTTATCCCAATCAAATATGCGATTGTAAAGATAAAGTTGATCAGTATTCCATCCTGATTGATTGTGGCCATCCACATATTTTATAGAATCATTAACATCTTTTATTCTTGAATGGATGTCCTCTATATTTTGAATTTTCATAATATCTCCCCAACAATCACTCGTCGCTACATTATAACACATTGCAATCTCATTATACTCAAAAAGAACGTTCCGTAAATAAATGAACTTGTCGTCAGTATATTTTTCAATATTCTTTGTGAAATAGATTGAATTCATCGGTATCATATCTATATCACTTATAACGATCCCATTTTTATAATTTCTCAACAAACACGGATAAAAGATTCTAATAATCTGACTAATAAACGATGTCGAGATATTCTCGTCAGGATGTGAGTAGCATATGATATTATCAGAATATTCCTTATATTCGTCTGGTATGTAAGATGATATAAGAATGATTTTGACATCTATTTCAGGATATAATATTTTCCAAGACTTTATGAAATATGGTATGAAGTCTAAATATAATTTGTTTAAATTACAGGATGTTAGCACACAATCTAGAAGCATTTTTTTATTTACATCATCCCAAACGTTTTAAATTAATTCCACTATCACTGTTTTGCGCACTCAGAAAAATGATTTTTTATAAAAATAAACTACGATTTTTCATACCTTCAAAAGTGAATAAATATGAATATTTACATACCAACTGATATAATTTATTATATCCGAGACATGGCATTTGATACCCCGAAAAATAATTACAGAAAGGTTATGAACGAGTTAGAAAAAATCCATTGTCACCCTACATGCAGTGAGATATGCTCTTACAAACCTGTATTTACTGATGGCTCATTCATAAGAAGACCGATTCTTATATCACAATGCCGCAAAAGATGTACTATTTGTAACTCTAAAGTGAGCAGAGATTTTCATACTTTGTGTCATTCTTGTTGTGAAAAAGGAACTATGGAATTTAGCTACCATCATAGTATTTGCCCGAAATAAATAAACTCAGAAAAAAAAATTGATTTTTTAGAAAAAATGATTTAAAGTATAGCATCTAATAACAAAAGAACAAACCAATCAAATGAACACTCAACTAGTAACAGCCGATGGCTATGATACCTCAAGAATTATCTTCCAGGAACCAGTTCCCGGAAGTATTCCTGACAGCAAACCCGCAATCACTTACAAAAGAATTCCCATTGAAACTGTTTATGACGACGGAACAAGTGGTCCGTTGATTCTATCAACGGAGGAAGTATATTCTTATGGAGTAGGGGAAAATACAAATATTGAAACTGGAAAGGTAAATGGATTCGTAATGCCTTTAGTCTTATATTCTAGAAATGGTCCAACTAGGTTGGAAAAGGCATTTGTTGAAACATTTAACAATATCGTTGACAAATGCAAGGAGCATCTAATTGATAACAAGGTTGCTCTGGATCTTTATGACCTAGAATTGAGTGACTTGAAGAAGCTCAATCCAATTTACCAGAAGAAGGAAAAGGGCAAGATTGTTGAAGGAGCATCTCCGACTCTTTACGCAAAGCTAATTGTTTCCAAGAAGCAAGGAGAGAAGATTATCACAGTTTTTCATCACACCGAAACTAATGAAGCAATCAATCCTCTAGACTTGTTGGGAAAACATTGCAGAGCAGTTGCGGCAATCAAGTTTGAATCCATTTTTATCGGTGGTGGTAATAAGATTTCTCTCCAAGTCAAGTTGTATGAGTGTCAAGTTACTCCTATTGAAACTGGATTTAAGAGTCTCCTTCAACAACGCCCAGTTTCAAATTCAAGGGTTTTAAATGAATCAAACAGCAAGATTTCTTCTAATCCAATGTCATTGATGGATGATGATGATGATGACGCTGGAAGTCTTGTTGGGATGGATGAAAAGAAGGACGATGATGATGAAGAGTCTCATGTTGAAGAAACGATCAAGACAATTCCAAAGAAGGTTGTCAAGAAGATTGTGAAGAAGGTCGTCCCTAAGTAAATATAATTGAAATAAAGTATAAAGTATAAAGTATAAGTATAAATACAAATTATAAATAATTTTAAACTTGACCAGTTTAAAATTTACATTCGTCTGATCTTTATAAATGCAATGATCGCAAATATTCCAACTATTAATTCCATTTGGTCTTTAAGTCCTGCGAAATAGTAAAAATCGCGAAATTTGATTTCAATTCCACACAAATTGTTGATGTAATCAGTTGACCAGCATTTGTCATCATTTGTTTTCCAGTGAACGAGAATAATTATCAATGTTGCTATGTACGAAATCAGAACCTTTTTGTAAGAACTCATCCACCCTATTAAACAGAATGCAGATATAAGGTGATGCAGAAAAAGAAAAGGCATAAATCTTGGATCGCTTTTGCATTTACTATATATTTTTTTTGATGTTGATATATCAAGAAATAAACTCACGATGCTTACTACAAGCAAAATTTTCAATTCATCTCGAAAATTCATTTATTATTCACAAGAGACTTTTAATTTGAAATAATAATTGGATCATAATGATTGCCATCTTTCCAATATAAATTAACTATCTTTACATAATTACCGTCTATTGGAAGCATTTCTATTTTCTTTGTTTTATTCGCATCTATAAAAACATTCACTTTGATTCTCCATATATTGCATGCTGCGAGAATTTCATTTGATCCTCCCCATATATATGGAGATCTCATTTTATTTACATATAATGGATCATCTAGTTCAAGTATAAATTTTGTATCCAAATCCTTTATTATAGGTTTATTTGATTCCAAATAATTACAAATTTCTTGACGTATGAAAAATCCATTAAGATTCAAAAAATACCCTATGCTATCAAATAAACAACTCATTTTTATATAAAACAAAAAGAATTTTATAAATAAATATTTATATCTGACTCCCGTATATTAAGCAGTTTGTTTAACACTCTCTTCAATTTTAACGACACTAATAACAACTGAATTTCTAGGAGTTATGATATCCTTGCCTCTTATTGATAAGATTAATCCTTGTACGATTCCTTTTGGAACCACAGAACTTATAAATGGTAGAGTTTCACTAATAACTAGTGGTAATACAATTCCCAAAACTGTAAGGACTATTGAAGTTGTGCTTGGATCACAAGTGCAAGCAATAACTCGTTCACTTATGTCAGCCGTTACATTCATTTTTTATTTTATTTATTTAATGTCAACATTTTATTAATGTAAAATAAGGTTCATATAAGGTCAACGAAATTTGCATATATTTGATAAGTTTATTTATAAAGAAAAAAACTTCTTAATAAAACAAATGTCATCTTTTTTAACTGTCATACTATATAATGGATTATGTAATAGATTGCTCCCAATCATCTCGGCGATAAGATTAGCACGAAAATGTAATAAAAAAATTAACGTTGTTTGGACTTACACCCCTCAAAGAAGCTGTTTATCATATTATGGCGATCTTTGTAAATTCCAGGAATTGTTTTTACCTGTGGATGATTTGGTTTTTGATTTAGACATTACAGAGTATGAAAAAGTATATGAATTTTATTACTGGCTTAATTTAGACTTAGTAATTGATATAAGTGTGAAGGGTAATATAAATGTTAATTACGCACTTTATCCTATTATATCAAATGAAGATGATTCTGAACTTTTCAGAAACTTTAAGAAAACACTCAATCAACCAGGCGAACTCGTCTTTGACATGGTTGGTAATGAAATTGCTGATGAAATGAAGAAGTCAATAATCCCTATACCTGAATTACAAAGTGAGATTGAAAAGTGTTTTACAGACTTTTGCAGTGAAATGATTGGAATTCACATCAGAAAATCAGATGGAGGATTCAAAGAATATAATTGGGATGCAATCATTAAAAAATTAATTAAACATTCTAAAGATTGGGTTAATGCTTCTCCTAACAGAGGTATTTTTCTTGCAACAGATGATGAAAACGTTTACATTGAATTTGCTAGTAAACTGGGGCACAAGTTAATCTTTTATAATCCACCTGAAAAACTATGTAATTACGGATCATCGTCAAAATTTAACAATGACAAATATAATGTTTTTTCAGCTGTAATTGAAATGTATCTCTTAGGAAAGTGTAACAAGATGATTATTGGAACAGTTGATAGCACATTTAGTATTTGCGGAATGTTATTGGCCGACAAAGATGTTATTAAACATTTAATCAATAGTGAAGAATCTGTCCCTGAATTTGTTTAGGGTTATATATGTTTATTTTTCTTAACTAACCAAACTTAGTTAAGAAAAAATATAACAAAGGAATTTTAGCATTCATTATTTCACAATTCGGAATGTTACATAGCCATTTTTTCTTGTTATTTTTATAATATCCCCTTTATCATATGAATAAAATCTTGCAACAGGATCTGTTTTCAATATGATCGGGAAATTGTCACTGTACTTTTTCTTGAACTCTAAAAATTCAGGGGTTCCTTTCTTGCAGTAAATTTCATGTTTTGGTACTAAGTAATGTTTCGTTATATTATATTGTAATTCGTCTGCTTGAAAAAGCTCAATCTTGAAATCCTTCGTATCACTTATAATTTTTTTAGCAACAGGAGTGACATTATCTTTGTAAACTATGATAGAATGCCATAAATTCATTTTCCGCATCATCAGAATATATTCCTGAATACTATCAACATTGAACTTTGATGAATTAGTCAAGAAAATACACATCAAATTTCCATCTGGCTTCTTTGCAAGGATACGCTCATCATCCTTGTCAATGATTTCATAATTTCGCTCAATAATCATTTCAATACAAATTTCATACGCTTTCTGCATCATTTTAGGACAGGTTGTTAGATTTCAGATATTTTTTGTTCTAATTTTCATTTTTATTTTTTCATATTCATCTTCCTCTGAATAGTATAATATATCTGACATCGTATTAAATCTTAATTTTTTCTTTCTAAGTTGCTTTTTCTTATGACGACGATTTATATTGCGACAATATATATAATAAAATAACGAAATGCATAACAACAATATTGCAAACAAGAAATAATATACGAACATTTTTAATATAATGTATTATTTTTATATTTTTATTAAATAAAAATGATTCTTATTAGAGACGGAAATGCGACCATGAATCAAATTATTATTCCTAAAGGAAAGAAACACGTATCAAAAACAAAGTTTGAGGGTTCCGCATATTTCAATGTCATAGTTATGTATTTTCTTTCTCATAAACATGACGATTGCTGTGTTGTAACACCTCATAATTACGAAACCGACTCTGAAAAAAATATTCACTGGTTTGAAGAAGATGATGACCATGAACATAATGAAGCATGCGTTCTTCTTCCGAAAAGGTTAGCTGATATTCCACACGATCAAAAAGATGTTTCATTAAGATGGATACAAGAGAAAAAGAAGAAAAGAAAGATATTAACAGCCGACGATCTAAATGAAAACGATGACCATGGCTACATTTCAGTTCCGAAAAATTTCTTCAATAAATTCACTCAATGCCCTTCTAAACGATTCATAGTTTTTCCTTTTGGTTATAATTGCATTGACTCGGGTCATGCAAACTACATGCTTTATGATAGAAAGTTAAAAAGTATGGAACGTTTTGAAACATTTGGACGAATTAATAGTGTATGTTTAAACCCACCTAATCTAGACAAAAAAATCCTAGAATTATTCGTTAACAAATTCGGGACTGATTTCATTAAAAACTATTATACTCCTTTGTCATATTTACCAGACGAAAATTTTCAAACCATTCAAGAACGAGAAAAAGAATGGATTGATAGAGATGAAGAAGAAGAGCCTGTTGGTTATTGTTCAGTTTGGTCAGCATGGTATATTGATCTCAGACTTTCTAATCCAGATATTGACAGAGAAAAGTTGGTTCAACTTGCATTAAATAAGTTGAATAAATTACCTATAACTTTAACGTCATTTATACGAAATTATAGTTCAATGTTAGTAGATATAAGTAATGAAATAAGAAAAATATACGCAAAAAAGACAAATGCGAAAAAGAACTCTAGAAAAAAGAAGTTGCTATCAATTTAAAAACAATATCTTAGATATATAAAGATGAAAGGAAAGGACGAAATTAAAGAAGGCGAATCTGAGGAAAAACTTGAATACGATTCTTTGACGGTTAAAGAAAAGATACTTTTATTAAAAAAAGAGATCAAGAAAATTGAACACGAGATTGCCATATGCAATCTTGTTTATAGCTGTCATGGCGAAGATACATATGAAGATCTATTTAGAGATAATGTTCCTTTGCTTGAAGAGAAAATTAATGGCATTTTGTTTGCCATTCATAATCTAGAGAATGGTTTCTAAATGAAATGAATTTTTATTTTAAAAATAAAATAAAATTCTTCTATTATTACTTCAGTTTATTGTACTTATCAGTCAAGAATACGAACGAATCAATCCATTTCCAAATAGTATCCTTGTCTTCTTTGTCCAAACGATTTGATCTCCAAATATTTTGGAACTTTGAAACCTTATTTTTAACTCCGCTACTACTTAGCCCGGAATTATTATCGGCATTTGTATTAATCAACCCATCAAAAAAGTTATTTTCCTCTAGGAAAAACTGCTCATTCCTTTCCTTAATGATTTTTCTAATCTGTTGATCATTCTTGTTAAGCTGAAAACTAAACATTTCGGTTACATCTTTGATTGGTATTTGATCCTTTAGAAAAATTCTCAACATAACCAAATCTCCCATTTCTGGAAACTGATCAATCAATTCATCAAAAAAAGATATCAAATTATTTTTAAATTCCTTCAATACTTGAATTTCACTCATTTATATTATATTTATCGTTAGTATACCTTTAAATATATTTATATTTGCAAATCTAAAGAAATGTATAGATATAAACATGATAATTTATGTATTGAAACTACAACACGGAAAATATTACGTTGGGAAAACGAATAATTTTGAAAAACGAATGCATCAGCATGAAACAGGCATTGGAGGTAGTTTCTGGACAAAACTACATAAACCAATAGAAGTCATTCGCAAATTTGAAATTAAATCCAATTCTTTCAACAAGGAATTCATTTATGGTCTAGAAGAAGATAAGGTTGTAAAAGAAATGATGTGTTTGTATGGAATAGATAATGTTCGCGGAGGATCATATGTAAGAGAAACGATTGATCCTGAAATTAAAGAATTTCTTACAAGAGAAATACTCTTCGCGAAAGACTTGTGTATTTCATGTGGGTCAAATAAACATTTTGTCTCTGAATGCGATGTGGTAATTACATATGAATGTGATATCTGCAAGATGGAATTTGAAAATAAGGCAGAATGTGAATATCATGTCAAAAATTGTGATAACATTGTAATTCAAATTGAGCCAGATGAAAAAACTAATACATGTTGTTGTATTATATGTTAATTTTGATTTTGATTTTGATTTTTTCTTAACCAACTGAGGTTAAGAAAATAGAACTTAACATGTTTTTAACATGTTTTTAACATGTCCGGTTTTAAAATGTATGTGAATGAATCAGTGTTAGCGTATTTATGTCCTTTGTTATACAATCTATCATTTACTTTTATCGGTGATACCCTGTGTTCTTTTTGAATAGAATTTATTTCCCTTGATAAAGATTCTGGTTCATTATTTACATTGAATTTTCCTTCGGCTGTGTAAGTTCCGTTGTTATTTACACTTTTTATTTCGCCGACAAAAGATGTGGAATTTATAATACATACTTTCTGTTTGACATTGTATTTTGGATATAGAAACATTGTTTTTTTTATTTATATGACTTTTTTTATAAAAATAATAAAATCAAAGCACTAACTCACCAAAACAGCTAAAATTTTGCTTGGAATACTTTATTCCCGTGATTTTAACTTTTATCTCGTCACCTTCTTTGATGCATAATTTATCTAAATTGAAACTTTTATTGCTAGGTTCAAATTTGAAATCATTCAATGAACTCAAGGGAATCAACACCTTGAATTTTCCACATATATCAATGAATATACCACCACTGAAAATCATACAAATTTTATCAGAGAAGACCTTATTGATCTCTGGTTTTAACATCTCGGCTTTGATTTTAACCTCAAAAATCAATTCGCAATTATTATTTGAAACGTAATTATCAAGTATCTTAACAAGTTTAATTACATTTATGACATATCCAAACTCCTTATCACATTCATTTTTTATTGATTTTTTTATGTAGTTAAACAAACTAGTCTTTATATTTTTATCCAAGAATTCGGGATTGATGCAAACTCTTTTTTGTATATTTAAAATAGTAGTCATTGATTCATATTTGATTACGCAATATTTTTTTTAACTCAATTTTTTTATTTCTAGTTATAAATAAAATATGTTATCAATAGTTGCAAATCAATTAATTTACCCAGAGGTTATTATAAAAAGCACAATTACAATAACATCAAGTTTAATTAATAGTATACAATATCTAAATGCTATAACGAAGAAAACAAATAACAACGAATTGAATACGTATCTTAACTTGAATGAAGTTGTTGAAGACATCGGCATCATAAAAAGTTTCATTGAGGAAAAACAGAATTCCAATTTAGAAAGCAAAACTATGAATATCTGCATTGAAAATTTGAGTATCATACTATCAGAATTGGAGTACAACATAAACTCTATTACACGTAAAATAGAAAATCATCACAATCTTTGGTTCAATTATTTTAGATCATACAATATATCGTCCGAGAGTAGCAAAATACCGAAACTCATTGAAAAAATGAGGCACCGTTTTGAAATTTTAATTAAAATTTCGTCTGTAATTTAAAATATATTTACATTATATAAATGATCATTAGCTCAAATATAAAGAGGTCAGGTAAAAAACGTTCAAGAAGGAAATCCAAAACAAAAAAAACAATTGAACTGCTTTTCAAAAAAGTTGAACAATTGAATAAACAGGTTAAATCACTAATAAAAAAAAGCAAAAAGAAGAAGAGCAAGAAGAAATATATCATTTTGAGACAAGCTAATACAAAGAATGAAGAAGAAAATCCATACAAAGATTATAATCCATATGAAAAGAAACAAAATAAGAAACCGTACGAATTCGAAGAAGAGATTGAACAAACATTTGACGATGAATATGATATAAATTCTATTCCAACTCCTTATAAAAACAAATCACCTATAATTTTCAGTTCTCCAAATAAACGTTCTCCATCGCCGAGATTTTCATCCCATAGAAAACGTTATTCATCGCCTTCTCCAATGTTTTCATCACCTTCTTCTTATCATTCACCTTCATCACCTTCATCGCCTTCATCGCCTTCATCACCTTCATCACCTTCATCGCCTTCAACTCAATAGCTGAGTATAAACTCTAATATGTTTTTCTTAACTTTAATAGGTTAAGAAAAAAAATCATATATTCATCTACTAATCAAGCATTTCCTTTGTTTCTTGATATCCAGATGAAAATAAATTTAATTTTTCTATAGAATTGATTTTGAAATCAAAAAATGTGGTATTTCTATTAGATGATAACTTGATTATTTTACATTTCGACGACGCATTCTTTATTTTTAACTCTGTGCTTTGTGATATAGGAATAAACATTAACTTATATATATACTCAATTATATTTATATCATTCTCAGTATTGAAATGTTTACCTTCTGCATCTAAATATATTCCAAGAACTCGTTGACCAATTTTATCTCCTATATCAATACCAAAGTTCTCTGAAATTCCCCCGTCAACATATAAATTTTTACCATACTTGAAATTCTCAAAAATTAACGGCAAATTTGATGACATTCTTATAGCAATCAAGCATGGCAAATTGGGATAATTATCTACTGACAAATATTCTGTTTTATTCTCGGTAAGATTATATGTAATACACGTCAAGTTTACATTGAATTTGGTTTTCAAATCCTGAAATGTTGGGATGTATCCTATTTTTTCTATCGTCATCTTCTCCAATTGCTCATATATACTTATAAATGATGATGCGCCTCCACCATTTATCATCGCCACTACATTGAAATGCTGAATTCTTTCAAGTAACTGATGTGTGCATATATAAACTATTATTTCTATTGGAGTATATCCAATTGCAAGCAAAAAACATATGATTGACCCACTAGAGGTTCCGATGTAATTTTTTATCTCCTTCAAATAAAAATTATCATATAGGTATTGTAATGAACCCAAAATAATTAGTCCTTTTGTTGAACCACCCGATAAAACAAGTGTATCGTAACTTAGCAATGGACATGTTGATTTATCATCATTGACTGAAATCATTTCAACATCCGATGGAGCATCATCATCTTTATATTCTTCACCATCTTTTATTGTTGTTTGTTCACTGTTTTCATTCATATTGAATTATTTTTATTCCGTTATATTGTTCTTTTAAATTTTCATTATTTTTCAACAACTTTCTTAAGAAGAATTAATGATATAATAAGAAGAACGATTATAACACCTGAATATATTGAACGATCATCATTGTAAAGTCTTGAACAAACCATGCAATTAGTCGTATGTTCTGCAACACTTATACAACTAAGATCATCGTTCATGTGATGATGATGCCTCTTTTTATTTTTTCGGCGATCATAAATGTAATCCTCCTGTTGATCATGATTCTGATGATATTGTTCTCGAATCTGTTGCTGTTGCTGTTCTTGAAGTTTCATTTGCTGTTCTTGGAGTTGTCGTTGTTGTTCATCCTCAAACATCTTTTTCTGCATTTCTTCATCTTTAAAGAGCTGATGATTCTTTGTATTCATGCCTGATTCGATCGGAATATTATGATCATGATTCCTGATCATTCTTTTAATCTTGTTTGATTCAGAGGGAGGAATCATAGGATACATATTGCCATCATCAACTTCTGACATTGAAGGCAATTCATCAATAAATGTAACCATATTCTTATTCATTTTTCTATAGTTTTTAATTTATAAAAATAATAAAAAAAAAGATTTTATATATTATTTTTCAAATAAGCGAAGTATATAAAAAATATAAAAAAATGATTTTTAATCATCAATAACTTACAATAATAACAAGAACAAAGTGATGAAAACGAAAGGAATTATAATTGGTGATCAACATTTCAAAGTTTCAAATATACCTGAAGTTGAAGATTATATAAGTAAAATCAAAGTGATTGTTAAAGATCAAGAACCTGATTTCATTGTTTTATTAGGTGACATGCTTGACCAACATGAGAAAATACACACAACTCCTTTGAATAAAGCATATGATTTCATAAATGAAATGCGCCAAATTGCAAAAACTTTTGTAATTGTAGGGAATCATGACATGGAAAATAACCAGATTTTTTTAACCAACGAGCACTGGTTGAATGCAATGAAAGAATGGGACAATGTCGTTGTCGTCGACAAAGCAATGATTCATTCTATTAATAACATGGAATTTGTTTTGTGTCCATATGTTTTCCCTGGGAGATTTGAAGAAGCATTGAATACGATTGAAAACTATGATTGGATGAATGCAAAATGTATTTTTTGTCATCAAGAATTTGAAGGTTGTAAAATGGGTTCTATAATTTCAATCGATGGAGACAGATGGGATTCAAAAAATCCCAATGTCATTTCAGGGCATATACACAAAAACCAAACTATTAATAACATCTATTATCCAGGCTCGTCAATGCAAGTTAGTTTCGGCGAAACCGATCGGAATATCATTTCTTCCGTGGAATTCAATGACGATGAAAGATGCTATATATTAAATGAAATTGAAATTGATCTTCCTAGAAAAAAAATAGTTTATATTGACGTTGATGATTTTGATAGTTTTGACATAAGCAAGAATAAGAACAATGAAAATGACAAGGTAAAAGTAAGCGTATCAGGATCTTACGAAGAATTCAAAACACTAAAGAAAACCAAGAAATACAAAGATATGGTTGATAATGGTAATATTCAAGTTGTATTCAAAACCAAGAAGAAAGAATTAAAGCGGATTAAAGAGCATTTGAGTGAACAAATTGAGAACCAGAAAAACAATAACGAAGATGGTAATGGAACTTTAAGTTTTCAGAACATTCTGAGTGAATTCATCAAGAACGAAAAAAACCCATACTTATTTGAAACATATGAATTTGTAATCAATAATAAATTGGTTAAGTCAGATGATGTCATATATTTGTAATGGCATATTGACACATTCTTATATGAATAAAAAAACAATAAAACAATATATTTTTATTATATCTTTCTTATATAATAAAAATGAGTAAAATAGGAGAAATTGCAATGTATTTTCTTTACGTAAGAGACCAACTAAAAATATATCATTGGACTACAGAAACTTATTCTAGACACATTGCTAGTGATTCGTTCGTCGACAAATTGACTAACAATATGGATAAATTCATGGAAATTATTCAAGGCAGTGAAAACAAAAGGATGGTTCTTACAAAAAAGACAAAAGAGATTTCTTTTGATAATGAGAATGATAAAAGCATCATCAAAGTTTTGAATGATTTCAGCGACTGGTTAATAAACAAACTACCAGCCTATTTACCGAAAAAGAATACAGATCTCATCAATATAAGAGACGACATTCTCGGGGATGTCAACAACACATTATACCTTTTCACTCTTAAATAAAGTATACTTGTTTTTTCTTTCTAAGTGATTTTATTTTTTAGGCGAAAAAAATAAATCGCCATTGGGTAGAAATCCAGATAAATTATAAGATATATTATCTAATAAATTAAATAAATCAGGACATTCTTCTTTTGATTTACATTTATCATAGCTGGAGGAAATATTAATAAAAGATTCAATAAAAATTAGAGGTTTGAATTTATCTATAAGTGCTTTACTGCCATTTAATAATTCAATTTCATGACCTTCAACATCAATATGATAAATTCCAATTGGTCCGATTTCTTTTTTTAAAAATAAACTATCAGTGGTTACAAATAATGTTCTTTCATCATCATAGGTTGTCTTGTTATATTCAACCGAATCATTAATTTTTTTTTCCCATTTCTGAGAGCCTGTATTTTTGAAATTCAAATCATTTGCATCATGTCCCATTATTTGTTCCGAATCAGATAGACCATAATTCAAAATTCTTATATTCTCAATTGAATTAATTTTCGCCATTTTTTTCATAAAATCACATTTTTCCTTTGATGGATCAATCGCGTATACGATAATATCACGTCTTCCTATATTCGTCAGAGCCAATGCTAACGGAATGGCTAAATCTCCAATATGAGCACCTACATCTATAATTCCATGATTTGGTTTATTGAATTTACATTTTTCAAATATAAACTTTTTTTCGTGAATGTCATAATAAGGGTCTGGCCAGTTATTTGTAGTAAAATTACTATTCTCCCAAAAAAACAAAGTATTGTCAAGTGGATTAATTATTTCTACTATTTGTGAATAATTTATTCCGTCAACATCAGCATTATTATCCTGACATTTCTCTTTGCCAAATAAAAAAAATATCAGAATAGACAACAACAACAAAATAAAGACTGTAATAATAATAATAAACATATCAATACAGATATAAATGATATTCTTTAAACTAAATTAAAGATTTCTTAACCAGCTTAGGTTAAGAAATAAATTCAAACAGAATATAAAATTTTATGCACCGCAATTCAGACATCCCTCTTCTTCATCTTTATTCTCTAGTTCCATTTTCAGTTTCTTTTCTTTATTTATATCAAGTCCGAAATTCTGACTTGATGCACCTGCTCTTGTTCTTATATAATAAGATCCTGTTTTGAGACCAAGTTTCCATCCGTAAAAATGACTACTCGTTAAATCTTTGAACGAAGGTTTATCAAAAAATAAATTCAAGCTTTGCGATTGACAAACAAAAATTCCACGTTCGGCAGACATCTTGATAAGCAATTTCTGATCTATTTCAAACGATATCTTGTATATATCCTTAAACATTTTTGGCAATCCTTTCACATTCTGAACAGATCCCTTGTCATACAACAATCTATCCTTTGTATCCTGATTCCACAAACCCAATTCTATTAAATCAGACACCAAATGTTTGTTAATTATAGTAAAAACACCAGATAAGACATTTCTAGTATACAAATTTGATGTAATCGTTTCAAAACTTTCAACATTTCCAAAAATACTTGCCGTTGACGCTGTTGGCATCAATGCTATCAATAATGAATTACGAACACCATGCTTAACGATTTCTTTTCGCAATTCTCCCCAATTCCATCTACCGGAAAGCTCACTATCATTTACACCCCATAAATTAAATTGAAATTCACCTTTTGATAATGGAGATTCTTCAAAAGTTGAATAAACTCCATCTATTTTTGCTAACTCCAATGATGCTTTCATGGCACCCCAGTAAATTGTTTCAAATATATCTTTATTAATTCTCTTTGCTTCATCTGATGTAAAAGGAATGCGTAACATCATGAAAACATCGGCAAGTCCTTGAACTCCTATACCCAAAGGTCTATGCTTGAAATTAGATAACCGTGTTTTCTCATTGGGATAGTAATTTTTGTCAATAATCTTATTCAAATTAACAGTTAGGTCATACGCCAGCTCTGAAAGTTTGTTATAATTAATTTTTGGTGATAAAATCACCCAGCAATCATCATATCCTCCTAGATGTTGTATATCATCGGGTGTTTTGACTGAGAAAAGCTGAGGAACAGTCTCAAAAGGTTTAACCGTTGACATACTTGGATTACTCATTATTCTTAACTTTTCTGCTTCACTCCCATTAATTTCAGTGTATTTCAAATTACACTTCTTCAACAACGATTTCAATAATTTACAGTAGTCACAATCTTCTTTACTGTAAAGTTTCAATTCTTCAGTTTCAAAGAAGTAACTTGCTATTTTTTTCTGTTCATGATTTAACAATTTATACCATTCGCTAATTATATAATAATCTTCGCCAGGTCTTTCCAGAATTGACGGAAGACAAATTGATGCTAGATTACAAGTCGCAATTTCTTTTGCATCTGAATACTCAACAATCTCTGCGCAATTACCAGCAATGACTCCATTAAATATTCCCTTGTGCTCAATAGGTTCATTGAAACAATAAGTATCCTCATACTCATCACATTCTTCAATTGAAACAATCTTTATATTATTGTTACTGTTATTTTCCAATATGTATTCTAAATTTATATTTTTAAGCTTTAGCGGGCTGAATCCGAATTCAGTTAGTTTTATCAATTCATCATTTGTAATCTTAAGACGATAAATAAGTTTCTCTGGTGATTCATCGCTCTGTTCCTCGTATATTTTACTTTTTACGCCTAAGGTCTGTAGCATTAACAATACATTTTGTAAGAATGTCAATGTCAATGAAAAGATATGCATGCTTACACTATTGTTCTTCTCTAGTTTCTTATTCACAACATATCCTTCAGAGTCAAAATAACCTTCTAACCATTTGATTTTCGAGCGCATTGAATTATTAATAGGAACATAAAATCTTGAATTCACATCATTTGAGAGTAATAAAGGCTCGTTGTAGCCATCATATTTTCTATATCCTGAAAAATACCCCTTTATGTATGGATATTTTATATCATCATTATTATTGTAAACAATGGGAATGTCATACTTGACAATTTTCATATTCGGGAGAAGATCCTTTGCTTCAACTATAGTCGCAACATTTTCAATCTTAACATGGAATTTATGATATTCGGTGCTCTTTATATGCATTCCGTTTGAAAATTTGACCTTCAAGAGTTTTTGATTCTCTCCTGTTTTTCTCACAATTGTCTTACTCCATTCAAATCCATTCCAGACTTCAACATCCTGATTTTCTAAATATTTGATATTGAAATATCCATCCGAAGTCAGAATATATGTATCACCTGAGACACAAAGATTACTTGATCTTATAGTTCCGATATTTTTCTGATTGCTTTTTCTATTAACACTATCTTTGTAGCAAATATAAGGCATACCATGTTCAATCTGACTTGATATTATGGCCTCCCATAGTTCACGAGCTTTCATCTTTTTGACAAATTTATTTTCAGAAACATATCCCAAATACAGTTTTTCAAACTCATCTCCGTATAGATTCGCTAAATTAGGACATCTATTTGGATCCATCAAATACCAATCTTCATCTTTCTCAATCTTTCTCATAAATAAATCACATACCCATAAAGCATAAAATAAATCTCTTGCTCGTTCTTCATCTGAGCCTGAATTTTTCTTTGCTTCTAAAAAAGTCAGAATATCAGAATGCCAAGGCTCTAAATACATTGCAAACGAACCCAATCTCTTTCCCGATTGGTTAAATTGTCTGGCAACACTATTAAATGTTTTCAATAACGGCATTAGTCCATCCGAATTACCTCCTGTTTTTCTTATATAAGACCCTTTTGACCTAATTTCAGAAATATGCACGCCAATTCCTCCAGCGAATTTACTTATCATTCCACAATCTCTGTAAGCATCAAATATACCTTCAATTGAATCTTCAACACCTAAAAGAAAACAGCTTGCCAATTGATTTGTATTACTACAGGCATTAAATAAAGTAGGTGTCGCATGTGTGTACATCTTCAATGAAATGGAATCATATGTCTTTTTGACTGATTCCAAATCGTCACCATGAATTCCTATGGCAACTCTTAAAAATAAATGCTGTGGTCTTTCAATAATTTTTTTAACCTTTCCATATTCATTGTTATTTATTCTTAAAAGATAGGATCTCTCCATTGTTTTGAACCCAAAGAAGTCAATTAGATAATCACGAGACATATCAAGCATGTTTTGTAGTTCATTTTTGTATTTTTCAGCGATTGAAACTAGCTCATCGTTAACTAAAGGACTTAATTCACCCAGGATGTCTCTGTTTTCACTTAATATTTTAACCACCTCATAAAAACTCTCTGGTGTATTCTTTTGATGATTTGAAATCATTATTCTGCTACCAAGGATTCCGAAATCGGGATGGTCAACAATCTGATGCATACATACTTGACTTGCTAGATTGTCTAGTTCAGTTGTGGTTATACCAGAATATATCCTGGAACAAATTTTCTGGGTTATCAATATAGGATCTACTATCTCTTTATCAAGACCATAGGTTAATTTATCAATACGAGAAGTAATCTTGTCGAATTGAACAGTTTCCTTATCACCATTTCTCTTTAAAACGTACATTATTATTAGTTACTAAATTTTCTTTTAGATTTTTTTTTCATTTTCAATTTTTTCCATTTTTTAATAAAAATGGGTTCGGTGATTTCTTATCAAAAACAAATTAAAACTCTTCAAAAGAGATATGAAGAACTTATACAGTTAAATACAAAGCTAAACCAAGAAAATGAAAATCTTCTTAAACACAATAGAATGTTGGAGGAAAACAGACATTTGATGATCAAATCTGATATACGTGATTTCATCAATGCCGAATATCTAATTATCAAACAACCTTATAAATACGCAGTCAAGTTAAAAGACAATTTATTGTCCAATGACCAGAACATTTTCTCGGATTTCTTTGAAATAGTTACTTTTAAAGATAGAAAAGGCTATCTTCAATATTCATATTATGACGACCAAATTGTCCAGAATGTTATAAAGAAATACAACATTGATATAGACGAATACTCAATTATAAAGTCAAAAGATCCTAATTTAGTTTCTGTCGTGAATTACACTTTTATACAAGAATATATGAATAAGTGGATGAATCTCAATATAAAAAGAATTACAAAATTTGAAAATGTAATGATTATTACATATATTCCAAGCATTTAAATAATTAAAGAGACTCAAGACATTTGAAACTATATATTCATAATTTATTTTCTTAACCATCAACTTAGTTAAGAAAATACTTCTTAAAATAACTCAACTACTTTTTGAAATAATAAAAAACCGCTATGCAAAATATAATGAACAGTAATGGATATATATAATTACTACTACTTCTTTTCTTTTTATGTTTTTGTTCTTGTTCTTGTTTTTGTTCATGGTTGTCTTCTGATGATGACACTAACGCAAACGCCAAAGGAACGGATGCTATACATACTGGGCAAAAATCTTCTTTTATATTTTTATCAGAACTATTATCCATTTATTTATATCAAATATAAAATTTTTAAATAAACTGAAAAATAGCATAACTATGTTTTTATCACAAATTTTAGTACAAAAATAACTTCTAAATAATTCGTCGTGTTTTTATATTATTGTGCTATATATAAATATGGACAATAACGATAAAAAGGTTTCATTATACATCGCTTTGATAAATATAATTGTTTATTTTTTGTACAAGATTGAGCTCTTCAAAGAAATTCCATGTCAAGATGATCTGATTTCAAATATACAACGTGATTTTATACACATAAAGTTTACACATCTTCTTTTAAATTTAACAGGACTTTATGTTCTATCAAACATTGAAAAAATAATAGGAACCGACAAATTTCTAAAGCTTTTGGTTTTTATTATTATAATAACCTCTTTAATCGAAACTCAATTCTACAATAGTTATTGCTCTATCGGTTTTTCAGGCATTTTATATGCTCTATTAGCCTATCAAATGTTAATTTTGAAGAAAATTGAAGTTGATGTAATTATAGTACTCATATTGTTACACTTCACTCAAGATGGTGTGACATCAAATTCCTTTCATCTTATCGGATTCTTAACAGGCATCGCCGGATATTACGTTATTTAATTTATATTGTTGATGTTAAAACCATAGCAACAAATCACATATCTTTTTTGATTAAGTCATATATAAGTTCTCCTTCTTTGTTGGATAAATATAATGTAGTTTCATCATATGATTTATCTGTAAACACTTTTAAAAAATTCTTTATTGAAGTTTTTTGATGCAAAATTTTCAAATGCCATAAAATAATTATACCTTGTAAATTGTTCCGGTTAATAAAACATTTTTTAAAATATGTACAAACATAATCTACATTAGATGTAATTGGAAAATAATGTATACCTGAAGCGCATATTTTATAAGAAGTATCTAAATCCGCTTCAAGATATGTATTTATTTCATATTTTATAAGCGAATTGTCATAGAAACAATGATGATTAACAATATTTTTTGATTTACAATCTTTTAATCTTCTTATATCACAAACATAAACTCTATCAGTTCTATATTTGCAATCAAGAGCCACAACAAGACTGTCTTTAGGAATTTTTAATAAACATGCAAAATAATCAAATCCATCATAAAGTATTTTGTATCCATATTCATTCATTTATATAATTAAATGCAATTATATAAAACACATTTGTTGTTTCTAATTTGATAAAAATTCTATTATATTCTTTATACAAGTTTTGCTTATCTTTCTTTTTTGATTTTTAGACGTTGTGTATGAAATTCCGTCCAAACACTTGTTATTTTCCTTGATCTTGTCAATCAAATTATTCAGATTCTTGTATTCAGACATGATTGCCGATGCCGTTGTTATATTAACTGTTGGTATTTGCATCAGTACTATCTCACCGAAATTATTCTTTGTTATATTAGCGTTCTTTTTCTTGTTAATAACTGTTAGATATTCTTTCTCGTCATCTACTTCAGACATTATATTGTGTTTATAATAAGGTGTTCTCTTGTCCTCCTTTAGTATTTTAAACGCCGCATTAAAAATAATTAACGCACTTTCATCAACATCTTTACTTCTGAACAACGAAAATCCCTTGAAATAAAACAGAGAAAACATAGATGAATAGATCATATCTTTATCACTATAATATTCACCTATATTGTCACCCTCAATCAAATAAACGATATTGTGATTGGGATGATTGTATTTATCCAGACGAAAACCTTGCTCTCTATATCTATTATCTTTAATAGATGACAAGAGATCACTTAATGTCTTGCGCTCAATTATAATAAGTTCCTTGTCATTCAAATCAGTTATTACAATATCCCCTAACTCCAAATTCTTTGAACAAAGAAAGATATTCTTGAATTTTAACGATTGTTTATCTAATAACTGTTTGCATTTTTGAAAAAGACTCTTTTCTCTACAGTCAACCACTATTTTAATTCCTTTAGTTGAGTCTTTCAATTTTAAGTCTACTTTCATATCTACTTTCATATCTTCTTTCATATCTTCTTCTGATTCTATTTCAAATACCAATTCTTCTTCTGACATAATATTATATAAATAAAGTTATTCGTTTAAATAAAATATTTTTTTTCTTTATAGAATAAAATGGGAGGGGGTCAATCATCAACAAAAACACAATCTTCGAACGAATATTTGAAATCTGAAATTACTGAAGGCAATTTCAAAATAAATCAAGGTGATTTAATATTATATAATGAAAATTCAAAATTGTGCATTGGGACAACCTGTTTATCTCAAACAATGTTAAATGATATTTTATTGGCATCAAATAATTCAATCAATTTATTTCAATCAATTAAAACACCTTATGCAAAAGATAAAGATAACAATGGAGGCTGTAATTATGGCTATGGAGGCGCAATAAATTATTCAACTGATGGAAAAGGATTATCTGGGTGTGAACTTTGTAAACCTGGAACATATAAATCCGAAATATCTAATAAAGAATGTTATCAGTGTCAATCAGGTTATTACTGTGCAACAGGTGGAATGTCATCTCAAACACAATGTTCTCCTGGTTATTACTGTCCAGATAACGGAATGAATTCTCAAAGAATATGTTCTTCAGGTTATTACTGTCAAGATAACGGAATGACTTCGCAAACACAATGTTCTTCAGGCTATTACTGTCCTTTAGATGGAATGACTTCGCAAACTCAATGTTCTCCTGGTTATTACTGTCCTACAGACGGAATGAATTCTCGAAGAATATGTTCTTCAGGTTATTACTGTCCAACAGGTGGAATGTCAGTTCAAACACAATGTTCTCCTGGTTATTATTGTCCTACAGACGGAATGACTTCACAAACTCAATGTTCTCCTGGTTATTACTGTCCAGATAACGGAATGACTTCGCAAACTCA
>Ga0214923_10001250_pt1 | contig 36508 bp, 28 predicted proteins | sample LL1510_MetaG_FD_177993 | JGI IMG/M metagenome (GOLD analysis project Ga0214923, IMG submission 177993) | Freshwater microbial communities from Lake Lanier, Atlanta, Georgia, United States - LL-1510 | ecosystem: Environmental > Aquatic > Freshwater > Lake | place: USA: Georgia | collected...
TCTGCCATGCGTACCGGCAGATTCAAGAAACCGGAAAGGTTAAGTTGTTTCGATCGCATCGCCCGGATGTGCAGGATGGGCATCAAAGCCGGGATTTTGTATTTGTTGATGATGTTGCGGCCGTTTGCCTATGGTTTATGACCCATGAGCATCCCTCAGGAATCTACAACCTGGGCAGCGGACGAGCCCGCACTTTCATGGACTTGGTCCTGGCCCTCTTCAAAAGCCTGAATCTTGAACCAAACTTGGAATTTGTGGATACACCTCTTGAAATTCGAGAGAGCTACCAATATTATACCTGTGCCGATATGCAATGGATGCACCCTTTGGGTTGCGAACATGCTTTCACAGACCTCGAAACAGGAGTTGCTTCCTATGTCAGCCGAGAATGGGGTTCCCAACGTTAGCCTAGCATGAAACGATGGACGGTCGCCGGGGACCGGGTGAAAGGTTGGGCTTTGTTGCTTTTGGTGCCGGTAGCGGTTTGGTTAACCTGGTGTTACCCCCGCCTACAGCGTACCAGCGATGACCTTGCGGGTGAAGCAGTTTCATATTTTGAACAGCGGCTCCCTGAACTTAGCAAAGAGGCTCAATCCATTCATCCTTATGACTTTGCGCCGCCTCGTGGTTTTGAAAACCTCATGTTGGATTCCAAAGGACAGCGTCTTTTTTGGTCGGGTCGAGGTTTGCTGTCGGCCGATGACAAAATTCTTGCTCCCTTAAGGGGCCTTCATTTTGTGGAAGTCCAAAACGGTCAGGGTTTGGCCTGGGTAAAACCCGTTGACACAGGGATCCAGGTATTGTTTTACCGGCTGACCTATCGTTACCCGTTGGCTTCGAACTCCTTGTTTGACGGGTTGCAGTGGACCGGTGTGGGCGGTGAAAACTTATTGGTTTTGAGTCCACAGGACGCACGCGCTGGGCGTCCTGTTCAATGGCAGGGACGGGTCTGGTTCAAGATTGCTGGCAAAGCCGGTACGGTGGTCTATGACCCCCGGATCCAAACCTGGTTCAATGTTGGTATGTTGTTGTGGTTGTTTTTGTGGGCTCTGTTATGGGTTCGCATAGCTCCTTCCAAAGACCGGTGGTCGGCCTCCATTGCGTTGTTTTCTTGGGTCGTTGGGTTGTCGACTGGACTTCTTTGGCTCTATAAAAGTCGTTTTGGGGAGTCTGATTTTTTTGCCCTGCATTACCCGCTTCAAGGTTGGGCTTGGAGCCAGGCGGTCCTGGCCTTGGTTTTTCTCTGGGTTTTCCCCATGGCTGCCCGTTTTTCGGCGTTCTGGAGGGGACCTGGCCGGGTGTGGGTATCCTATGTTTTGTTGGCCTCCTCGTTGGAGGCGGGTCATCGCAAAATTGGTTGGGCCGATCCCCTGGGTTGGTCTTGGGATGATACGGCCTGGCTCATGCTGGTCATGGGACTAACCACCTCGCTCTTGATACCCCGAACAGCTCTTGGATCGGGTCATGGATCCGATGCTCGGTTTCGAAGGTGGACCGTTCCTCTGGCTGTTTTCTTTGTTTTGGGATGGTGGGGTTGGAAAGGTTTGGATGAATGGTCGTTGATTTTGGGTTTGGGCGGGGTGGTATGGGCCCTGCTTGGTTGGGCCTTGGATCGTCCTATAACCACAACCTGGACCCGGATTGGGACCTACGGGATGCTTGGGGGGGTGCTGTCGGTTTTGTGTTATGGTCAACATGCCAGGGTGGGCCTGGACCAGGCCCGTAGTCGCCTGGAGGCGCTCGTTCAAGCCCGACCCATTGAGGCCTACACGTATTTTATGCCTTGGATTGACGCGCTTCGTTCGGATTCTTCGTTTGAGGCTTCGTCAGTTTTGGGTGCCGCCCCTGAAAAGGCAGCCTTGCAGGCCTTGCTGGATCGCCATTCCCGGAACTTGCGACCGTTCTTTGATTTTTTGTCTTTTGAATTTCAACCTGCGATGGATAGCCTTTTCCCATCCGCCGAAGGTGGAGCCCAATGGAAAGGCAGTGTCCAAGAAAAGCCGGAGGGAAGTCGCACCGCTTACCGGGTTCGGGTGGCTTTGGGTCCTGCAGGCCGTGTTCCTGATACCCTTTCGGTTTGGTTAAACCAAAAGTTTTTTCCAAGCCTGTCACCTATACCGGCTATTTTGGGTGGGAATTCGGGTTCTAAGGCAAGTTCATCCTCCGGCATGGGTTTGGCTTTGTATCAAGATGGTTTTTTGGTTTTTCAAGAGGGTTTGGCTCCATACCCTTACCGGGTGCCCAGGGGATGGGAACAATCGGTGCAACCAACCCAAGGAAGTTTGGTGTTATGGAACGGGGGCCGACCCCTGCTTGTTTATCGCAATCCATCCGGTCAATGGGCGGTGCAAGCCTTGGCATGGCCTTCGTTGGTATTACCGATTTCATTTGGAGCCTTGGTTTGGCTGTTTTTGGGATGGGCCGAACGATGGAGAGCCATGGGGGGTGGGCGTCGTTGGGGATTGGGGATTCCATGGACCGGGTGGTCGGAACTTCGATTTCAGACCAAGGTTCAATGGGCTTCCACAGCGTTGGTTTTTGGCGTGATTGCTTTGTTGGTGGCCTTTACGACTTGGTTTATTACACGTCGTTTTGAGCGGGATGCTGAAACGGCCATGTGGGCTCAGATGAATCAGTTTTATCGGGTTGCTCAAAATATCTCCGTACAAGATCCGGCCTTGTCCGAGACCTCCGTTCGAACCCTAAGGGATTGGGCCTCGGTCAATGATTTGGATTTTTATATTTACGATAACAGGGGACGGTTCAAAGGGGGATCCCGGAGTCTTTGGTTCGACCAAAAATTGGTTTCGGATTGGATGCCTTTTGATGTATGGTATTCATTGAGTCAGGGTGAAAATCAATACAGGTCCGTTAACGAGCAATTGGATCGATTGGATTTTCGCGGAGCTTATCAAGCCTTGCGAGGATCGGATGGAAAAGTGCTGGCTATCCTGGGTTTGCCTTTCTTGAACCAAACCGATAAGGGAGGATTAAGCGAGTATTTGGCAGGTGTTTTTTCTTTTTTCATCTTGGTGACTCTGCTGGCAGTGTACCTGTCCTTTCGATTGGCCAAGGGCGTGGCAGCTCCCTTGCAGACCCTCACCAAGGCGATGTTACAAACCAAATCCGGCCTCAAGAATACCATTAATGAAGATCAGGGCCGAGGGGAATTGGGGCTTTTGCTCAAATCCTACAATCAAATGGTGCAGTCTTTGGCCGAGAACGAGGCCAAATTGGCCTCTGCTGAACGCAACACCGCCTGGAAAGAAATGGCCAGGCATATTGCTCACGATATCAAGAATCCCTTAACGCCCATGAAGTTGCGTGTTCAAAAAATGTTACGGGACAAAGCCTACCATCCGGAAGTGTTTACTCAAAAATTTGAAAACGACGCAAAACTTATTCTTCAGCAAATTGATTTTTTGACTGAAATTGCTGATACTTATCGGGAATTTGCCAAGGAAAAAGAAGCAGACAAGGCGAGGTTTTCCTGGCAGGAGGCCGTTGAAGAGGTTGTGGCCTGGTACGGCGAGCAAATTCAGGTTCAGTGGACTGAACGGATTCCAGAAGGTCAGGGGGAGGTTTGGGGTAACAAAGGCCGTTTGCAACGTGTATTGCAGAATTTGTTACAAAATGCATGCCAGGCTTTTAGCGAAGCAACAACCTCTTCTCAGCCAGAAAAACTCCGATTGGACCTAGGTTTGGTTTTGAGGGACGGGCAGATTTGGACCCAAATTCGGGATTATGGGAACGGAATTGAACCCGCTCTCCAAGAACGGATCTTTGAGGTAAGTTTTAGTACCCGTTCTCAGGGCATGGGTTTGGGTTTATCCATGGCTCGGCAGATTGCTGAAATGCACGGGGGGTCTCTCAAGTTGGTTTATTCCAATGCCACGGGGACCTGCATGGAATTGCGATTGCCTCTTTACTTCGAAAATTCTGAAACCAGTCGTTCGTAGACCAGGGGAAGGGGAAGGCCCATGACATTGAGGGGGCAACCCTGAATGGATTGAACGGCGCGAAGTCCCATCCAGTCTTGGATACCGTAGGCACCTGCTTTGTCCAGGGGTTTGTATTGCCGGACATACCAATCGATTTCTTGCGGATTCAGATCGTACCACAGCAACCTGGTACGGGCTCCTAGGATGATTTCCTTTTGGGTGGTCCGTAGGCATACCCCTGTCATAACATCGTGTTCGCGGCCAGACAAGGTCTTGAGCATTTCCACGGCATCCGCTTCGTTCTTGGGTTTGCCCAAGATTTGGCCTTGGCATAGAACCAAGGTATCAGCCGTCAGCAACAGTTCGTGGTCATTGATTGGGACGGCTCTGGCTTTTTGGAGGGCTAGATGCTCGGCCACCTGCTCGGTTTTCCAGGTAGGATCCACGGATTCGTCCACCGGTACGACCCGAAGTTCATAAGCAAGCCCGACCCTTTGCAACAATTCCTGTCGACGGGGGGAGCCGGAACCCAAGACCAAGCGATACTTTAATTCGAGGGGGGCTTGGGGAACCATCATGGGGCCGTGTAAAGAAACAACATATAATATACCCAAAGAGACCCAATGCCGAGGGCCAAATAGGCTTTGAGAAGCAGCGAAACCCTGGCTGCATCGCTGGTGGTTAGAACACGGGGAATTCGGTACGTGATCACCAACGCTACCACCAACGCAAGGCCCGAATAGAGGGCTTCCCCCAGCGCATCCGCCCGGACTTGATGAAGAAGAACCAGGAAATTCAAAACAGGAACCGGTACCCAGGCCCCGAAGGCCATGTTTCGGCAACGTTTTAAACCCATGACCACCGCGACGGTTCGTAGGCCGGCCTCTTGGTCGCCATCCCTATCCTGGCAGGCTTTGATGAGTTCACGACTCAGGGTAATCAGTCCTACCAAAACCAAGTAAACCAGCCAGGTTTGGTTTAGGTATAGGGCATCGGATGGATAATACCGATAGAGAATCCCCATGGCTTTGTATTCGTAGAGCCAGGGCAAGGCCACCCAAAGGAGACAGAGCAAAACAACAACCAGGGGTCCGTACCAACCTTGGCCTTTGAAATGTTCTGAATACCGAAACAAGAGCATCACCGATGCCAAGGGTATCAAAGTCAGGTTCAAGAGCCCTGCTTCCCAAGCGGCCCAACCGCACAACGAAAGCCCCAAAAGGTTCAAGCTTGAGTAAACCGGCCAAAAAATTTTTTCCGGCAAAACACTTCGCTGCTTGAGATTGATGCGATCGCTTTCTTGATCAAAATAATCGTTGATTAGGTTGCCGGCACCGGCAATCATGCCTGCACCCAGCACCAAAAGGGCAAAGCCCGGTTCGCTCAAGCCAAAGTTGAGTAAGCGAGTTTCCATGACCGGTAACATCAAAAAGTATCGGAAAGAGGGGAGAGCCAACATCAAGAGAACCAAGTTGATGGGGCGTAAACCTCGTACGATCAAGTTGAAGGCAGTTAAAGAGCTCAACGAATGGATTTAAGTTGGGTATTGATGGTGCAATCTTTTGATAAGGCTGCTAAACCAGCGGTACAAGGCGGTTCCTTCCGGATCTTCTTGGAGTAAATGCAAATGGGTGTCCAACGTACGTTGGTCGCCACGCCAAGCCGGACCGCTTTGACGGGTCAAAGGGTCTTGGGAATTTTGCTTAAACTCGTTCAGCTGTTGAGCGAGGATGGGCAAGAGGTCCCGGTGGGTTCCCAAATCTTGGGTCAATCGATGCCCCCAATGCAGAAGTATATTGTTAAAATTAGCAGTCATGACAGCGGCAAGGTGGAGTTTTTGACGCTGAACTTCGGTCACCACCCGGGGTTCGGCGCCCATTCGATGGGCCCAGTTTAGGAGGGTTTGTTCAAGCCAGGCATGGTCCGTTTGGATAAGAATGGGAGCCCCAGTCCAAGGGGTATCGATGGCTTTGCTTAGGTTAAGGATAGGCCAAAATACACCTCGAACGGGATGACCGCCCAGGTCGTCCAAGGAACGCGTTCCGCTGCAATGCACCAAGGCATCGGTTTGGTCGCTTCCAAAGGAAGAAGCAACTTCTTGAAGGGCATCGTCCGAAACCGCCAGCAAGGTCAGTCGGGGTTGGTCGGGATCGTTCGGTCCTGCGCTCGCAATGGGTTCGCCGGTCTTCCAGGGGACCCATTGGGCTTGAAGACGCTGGGCCAGGGCTGCACCACGCCCGTTGGGCCTGGCAATCACTTGTTGAACCCGGACCCCACACCCCAGAAGAGCCAGGCCCAAGGCCCAGGCTGCTTGACCGGCCCCGACCAGAATCAGCCAAGGTTCCTTGGTTGGTTTCCCGTTAGTCTGCAGTTCGCTCACGACTGTATTGACGATTGCGATGCATAACACTCAGGCTAAGTCCCCCAACCAAGAGAAAACTCCCATACCATACCGCATTGATCCAAGGAAACCGTAACATTTTGAGCACAACATAGGCACGGGGTGCCGGTTGCAAGGTTTGGACAGATAAAGCAACTTGACCGGTTTGGGGGTCGATTTTTTGCAATTCAACCCGCATGCCTGGTTCCTGGGTCTGGTCCGGATAGCGGAATTCAACCCCACCTCGGAGCACATAAACGGGCATCAGGCGAAATTCCCCTTGCAGGTTCCGAATCCGGAGCGGTGCGCCAACCGCTGCCTCAGCACCTGACGTTTCTTCGGCCCACTGATCATCCAATTGGGTTTGAAGCCCTTCAAAAATCACGAGGGATTCTTTGAGCATCAACGTATCACCGCGGGCGTCCAGGTAATGCAAAACGGGCTCCGCATAAAGTCGGGATTTTTGTTCAAAGTTTTCGGGATCAGGGACTTGGGTTACGTGCATGTACAAATCATGATCCCAGAAATGCATGGTGGCGGGCGATGCGATTAGACCCATTTTGGGATTGATTTGGGCGTTGGGGTAGAGGGTTTTTTGGTAAACCAAGCGCCCGTTCTCGTCCTTTTTTTGGAAATCCAATTTGTAATAGCGATTCGGGCCGGCGATGGAGTCTCCTTGGTAGGTAACCTGGTACCCTGCCATGGTTTTGGATTGGTCTTGATAGATTAAGACGTTTTCGCGGGCTTGGGCCGGAGAGAAATTGCTTCCCAAAGGCGTTCCTTCAAGGTTAAGAGAAACCACTTCCTTGCGCGATGAGGATACCAAAACGCCGAGCATCATTAAACCAAAGCCCAAATGCGCAAAGAGTCCACCCTGGGTGGATACACGTTGGCGGGCCCTGTACAATTGGTGCAAGTTGCCCACCAAGGCATAACAGGAGGCAAAGATGAGGAGCAAATAAGACCAGTATCCAATCTGCTGGGTGTAGCCAACCAACAAGGTCATCACCACCGCGATGGAGGTCATAACCATAATCCAACGAAGCACCGGGGCCGGCTCGCTTCGACCAAAGCGCAGTCGAAAGGCGGTGGTTCCCATGAGCAGGATGAGGACCGCAATCGGGAGTTGCCAACGGTTGTAATAGGACACAACATCCGCGGGGGGGGCCATGTTGGTGCCGGCCACGGCATTAAAGACAGGAATCGAAGTGGTCAGTAGAATTTGAAAAGCGGAAACCACCAAGGTCATGCTGCCGACAAACAACCAAAATTCGCGGGATGTGCCGGATTCTTCGCCGTCCTTTTCTTTGGAGGGAATTTCTTTCCAACGAAGGGCCAATAGGCCGACCATAACGGCCAAAAACAGCAGGAGAAAGGCCAAAAGCTGCCCCGATAGGCCCAGGTCGGTGAATGAATGGACCGAGCTCTCACCCAAGATACCTGATCGGGTCAAAAAAGTAGCGTAAAGGACCAAAACAAAGCCCAGCATCACCATCATAAAGGTGGATTTGAGGGAATAACCGCTTTTGGAATAGGCGTGGAGACCGTGCAGGGCGCCCACCATGAAAAGCCAGGGCAAGAGCGAGGCATTCTCAACCGGATCCCAAGCCCAATACCCTCCAAAATTCAAGGATTCATAAGCCCATGCAGCCCCCATGATAATCCCACTCCCCAAGGTTAGCACGGCGACAAGCGACCAAGCCAACGCGGGCCCGACCCATTCGCGGTATAGGCGACGCACCAAGGCGGTAACGGCGTACCCAAAGGGTATGGTGCAGGCCGCAAAACCCAAAAAAAGAACCGGGGGGTGAATGACCATCCACGGGTTTTGAAGCAAGGGGTTCAGGCCATTCCCATCGGTAATCCATTGGAGGTAATCCGGGCGTTCAAACAAGGGTGCCTGCAAGGTTTCACGAAGAAGAACAAAGGGACTGCTACCGATTTTGAGATCACCCAGGAAGGGAATTTCAAAAAGTGTTCCGAGCAACATGCTGGACAGCATTAGCTGGGCCAAGCACAAAACGGTCATGACCCCTGCTTCCCAGCGTCGTCCGGTGGTGGCCAAAAAAAACAAACCCAGGACCACATGCCAAAAAATCCATAACAAAAAACTACCTTCCTGTCCTTCCCAAAATGCCGAAAGAATGTATCGAACCGGCAAGGCTTTGGATGCATGAGACCAAGCATAATGGTACTCGTACCGATGGGTGTAAATGATTCCAAAGAGAACCCCAATCACGGTAAAGACCGCGAGGCTGTGCAGGCCATAAGCCCAGCGCCCCCAGGTTTCCCAGCGCCCTCGTTCCAACTTGTGACCTTGCAGAGCATGACCGTAGGCAAGGAAACCCAGGAGGGCAGCACAAAATGAAACGATCACGGCGCCGTGGCCCAGATTGCCCGGCCACAAGAGTTCTCCTTCGTAGGGTATCACGGGTTTATAAAAGGTTTAGAGGGTGTCTTCGGTGTACTTGGAGGGGCACTTGGTTAGAATTTGATCGGCGACAAAGACGGGTTTTCCCTGCTGCATTTGCATGGCACCGACCACCACGACTTGCTCGGATCGCTCAAAATCTTGAGGCTTGGCACCGTAGTACAAAACGGTGGTGCTGAGGCCTTTTTGGTCAATCAGAGCAAACTGCAATAGGTTGGCGTCTTTTTCGGCATCGTAAACCAAGGGCAAGGACCGGTTTAAGGTGCCGACGACATGAAAACTACGACCGGGTTCGGTAGCAGCCGTTTCAAAATCAACATAGGAGCTGCTTTCGCCCAGGGTGCTCACCAAAATGGCCAGTCCCGTGCCCAGCAACAAAAGGAGGAGGAGGGCGCTTCGTTTCACAGCCCAAAGTTCGCCAAGAAATGCCGTTTAACCCCAAAATCTCTACCAATTCCTACTGTTTAGGGTGGTTTTCATCGTTCTTTTGGGAATGCGATTCATCCTATCCCTCTCGTTCTGGTGCTTTGCGATGCTGAGTGTGCAGGCACAGCCGATCGTTGAACGGCCTTCGATCCCTGTACGAATCAGTGGGCGGGTTGTCGATTCCGTCACGGGGGAGGGTTTGGCTGGGGTGAATGTTTTGGTTCTTTCCCTGAGGGACAGCACCCGAAGCTGGGGGGGTAGCACCGGCCTCCAGGGTGGTTTTGAGGTTAACCTACCCCGGCAGGGTGGCTACAGGCTGCGCATCACCTACATCGGTTACAGGACTTGGCAAAGAATGGTCCGTTTAACAGGAGATACTGCCTTGGGGTCCCTGCGTTTGGTTCCTTCTTTGACTGAATTGGGGGAGGTCGAAATTCAAGAAACGGCACGCCGGGTGGAGCAACGCGGTGATACCACCGAAATCAATGCTTCTTCTTATCGAACGGCTCCTGATGCGGATGCTGAGCAACTAATTCGGAAAATGCCCGGCATCACCGTGGAGAATGGTCAACTCAAAGCCCAAGGCGAAGAGGTAAAAAGGGTTTTGTTGGACGGGCAGGAATACTTTGGGAACGATGCCACGGCGGCTCTTCGCAATTTGCCGGCCGAGGTTATTGAAAAAGTTCAGTTGATCGATCGCCAAAGCGATCAGGCTCAGTTTACCGGAATCAACGACGGTAACACCGAAAAAACACTCAACCTAATCACCCGTACGGGCCTAAACAACAGCCGTTTTGGTAAAATTTATTCCGGAGTTGGGGAGTTTACCGGGAGTGAAGCCCAACGCTCCGAACAGGCTTTTGATAACCTGGTTTTAAAAGACGGTACTGCTTCCGATTTTTGGACACCAACCAATGGTAGGCGATGGATGGGCGGAGGGAATGCTACGTATTTCAAGGGAAAACGCAGGCTAAGTGCAGCCTTGTTGTTAAATAACATTAATCAGCAGAATTTTTCGGGTGCGGAATTGAGTGGTTTGCTCGGTGGTGGTTCCAACCTGGGCGGTTCTGCGATGGGTGGAATGCGTGGAGGTGGACGGGGTATGCCCGATCCCGGCTCCTCGCTCCTCAATCCTAGCCAAAGAGGTTTGACCACTACCTTGAGTTCAGCCCTCAATTACAGCGATCAATGGGCGGGAACCTGGAAATTAAACAGTTCTCTTTTGTTGACCCGAACGGTGAACGAACAGAACTCGGCTTCTCTACGAACTTGGTTTAGTATCCCCGGCCTTAGCCAAAGCGATAGCAGCCGTCAAATTCAAGACAACCTTCAGAGCCGATGGACCGCTCGATTGGAATGGAATCCTGATAGCAATCGTTCCATGATTTGGACGCCTCGCTTTAGTTATGCGGCCCGTTTAGGGCAATTGGCTTCGGTCGTATCCATCGACAGCGGATACACGGATGGCAACCAGCCCGGAACATGGGTAAGCCGCAAATTATCTCAAAATGTGTTGACGAACCGTACCGAGAACCTTCAGCCCCAAGGTGGCTTTGAGTGGTTGTACCGGCAGCGTTTAGCCAAAGCAAGGCGTAATTTTTCGGTCAATTGGGCTTTGGATTTTCAAGACCAAAACGCTCCCCGCGATCAAGTATCCGAAATCTTTGAAGCCGGGCAGGGACCTGTAATGCCGCCCGTTTGGTGGAATCGTCGGGATACAAGCCAACAATTCTTTGACCAAGATCGGGGTTTTCTTCGGAATCGTTGGGATCTGAATTTTGTTGAGCCTTTGGGAGCCGAGGGTTTATTGGAATGGACGGCCTCTCCGCTGTGGCAACAAAGCCGGTCGGGGCAGCGGATGGATCCCCGAGACTCTTCCCGGGTGATGGGTCTTTACAACCAGCTTACGCGTCAAAACCTGGGCGGTGCTCAATACGGTCTTCGTTACCGGTGGGGCAACGAACGGCGTGAACTCTCCGTGGGTTTGCAAAGGCAGGATTACCGATCTACCTTGTCCGTGGAGGAGGTTTTTACGGGAATTATGCCTTCGAATATCCGTTGGAATGCCTGGTTGCCGAACGCGTCATGGCGGTTTAATCCGACCAGATTTCAGCAATACCGGGTTTTTTACCGAGCATCAACCCAGACGCCTTCGGTGCAACAATTGCAGCCGATCCTGGACAATACCAACCCTCTCTCGTTATCGGTGGGCAATCCCTTTTTGGATCAGGCCATTATGCACACGGTTGGAGGACGATTTCGCTGGTCGGATGGGGCTGGGGGGCGCTCGGTCTTTGTTTTTGTAAACGGGACCCGGACCCAGGGGGTTGTGGGGAACGAAAATTTGGTTGTTCCAAACGATACCGCCTTGATGAGCCGGTGGTGGTCGGATTGGAAAGGCCCCCAAACTTGGGGTTTGGCTTGGCAAGACTTGGGATTGACCCGGGGTGCACAAATCACCAGGCCGGCCAACTTGGGTGATCAGACCAATCTTCGTTGGTACAGCACGTACGCCCATCCATGGACTTGGCTCAAGGCGAACATGAATTGGACGTTAACAAGCGGGCATTTGGATCAGCCCGTTCGTAACAACGGCAAGGATTCCCGGGTTACGACCCAAAATCTTGGTCTGCAGTGGGGTCTAAGCAGTTCTCGTTCGGAGAAATGGGATTACAACGTTTCCTTGAACCTGGGATGGAACCGCTACCGAAATCTTAACAATGCATTCAAAGGTCCATGGTTGCTTTACCAAACCCATGCCGCCAATGCCCGTATTCAATACACTTGGCGAAAACGCTGGGTTTTGGGTTCCGATTACGCCTGGACGTATTGGGGTGGCTTGGACCAAGGCTTTAATGCCAGTATTCACCTTTTGAATCTTTCGGTGGCCACCAAGGTTTTGCCTAATAAATTGGGAGAATGGCGTTTGTCCGTTTTTGACCTCTTGGGACAGAACCGATCGGTGAGTCGGACCTTGACAGAACTTTATGTCGATGATAACCGGAACACCGCTTTGGGCCGCTTTGTGATGCTAACCTTCACCTACAATTTTCGCAATTTTGGAAAACCGAGCCGGGAATTACCGACCGAGAACCGGGTACCCATGGGGCACCCCGATCCCAACCGGCCCTGGGAAGGTTGGCGTTAACCCGAATCTCTGCTGCCCAATTTGTATTCGGGCCAGTGATCTTGGAGCCAGCGTTGGTAGGCTTGCTCTCGTTCGTTATCAGCCGGCCTGTAAAAAACCCGGCCTTGCAGATTGGGGGGCATAAAATTTTGGTGAACAAAGTGATGCGGCCCGTCGTGGCTGTATTGGTACCCTTCTCCGTACCCCAGGTCTTTCTGCATTTTGGTCACCGGATTGCTAAGAGCTTCCGGCACGGGCGGTTGTTGTTCGGCAAGGCGTACCGTTTCAAGAGCGGTTTCGATGGCCAGGTAAGCGGAATTGCTTTTGGGACTTAGGCTGAGGTACAAGGTCGTTTGGCTCAAGGGAATACGGGCTTCAGGGTAACCGATGCGGGCCACGGATTCCAAGGTGGCGGATGCCAAAATGAGGGCTTGTGGATTGGCCATGCCAATATCTTCGGAGGCCAAGATGACCAGCCTCCTTGCGATAAACACCGGATCTTCTCCGCCTGCGATCAGACGGGCCAAATAATAAACAGCCGCTTGAGGATCGGATCCCCGTATGGATTTAATCAAAGCCGAAACAAGTCGGTAATGCTGGTCTCCATCCCGATCGTGGTAGACCGCAAAGGGGGGCAGGACCGCTAACACAGCCTGATCGGTGATTCGACGCACCCCGTCCTGGACAGGAAGGCTCGTAGAAAGCCACTCTAACAAATTATACATCCGGCGGGCATCCCCTTGGGCGTGGCGTATCAACGCGTTGCTTTCCACCAGTTCCAACCCAAGGGCCCGCAACTCGGCATCCTGGCTGACGGCCTTGAGGGCGAGCTGATGCAGTTCTTCTGTTCCCAAAGGTTGGAGGATGAGCAATTGGCAACGGGAAAGCAGGGCAGGGTTCAAACCAAAGGAGGGGTTCTCGGTGGTCGCACCAATCAAAGTCAGCTGTCCGCTTTCGACGGCCCCCAGAAGGGCATCCTGTTGGGCCTTGTTGAATCGATGGATTTCATCCAAAAACAAAAGTGGTTTGAACAAACCATTGCCTTCCTCGATGATGGCTCTGACTTCTTTGACCCCGGCATCGACCGCACTCAAGAAGTGGAACCGTCTTTTGGAATGCACCGCCAGCATTCGAGCCAAACTGGTTTTGCCTGAGCCCGGTGGACCCCAAAACAGGAGGGAAGGCAGGGCACCGCCCTCCCAAAATCGACGGAGCAAACCCTGGGGACCCACCAATTCCTCTTGCCCAACGAGGTCTTCGAGGCGTTCAGGACGCATGCGTTCGGCTAAAGGCGGCAGGACCATGCATCAAAGGTATGAAACCACCCCAAGGCCTGCTTTGCCCTAATTTTGATGGGTGTCCGAATCACTTAAAAAGACCATGATCCTGACCGGCGATGGTTCCCATTCCGTTCGCTTAGGTTTGGAGGGGCCCACCTATCACAGCCTACACGGGGCTGTCACCGAATCCAGGCATATTTACCAGGAAACCGGGCTTAAGGCCTATTTAGCGGCCCGAATTCAAATTCAGAACCAGACCTCTGGAAGAGGAAATCAGGTTCGTATCCTGGAAATTGGTTTGGGTACAGGGCTCAATGCAGCCCTTGCCTTGGAAACTTCCTTGGAGCATCCCCGAATGGCCATCAAATACACGGCCCTTGAGCCGTTTCCCTTGTCTACGGATTTGTTAATGGGTTTGAATTACGGGTCCTTTCTCAAGGGGCAGGCTTGGCAGGTTTGGTCGCAGTTTTATCCGACATTGCACGAAAGGTTGGGGAGTCTCGGTCAAGGTTCCTGGTCTTGGGGGGATTCTGATGCCGGTTATTCGCTGAGGGTCTTGGGCCAGCCGTGGCCTTGCTCGTTGGATGAGCCGGTTGACTTGGTTTTTTGGGATGCCTTTGGGCCAAGCTATGCCCCGGAACTGTGGGACGAACGAGCGTTGGACTTCCTGGATCGTTGGGCGGCCCCCGGAGCATGGCTGGTGACCTTTGGAGCCAGCGGGGCTTTTGGCCGTTTCCTCAAAGGATTGGGTTGGGAGGTCCAAAGGCTTCCGGGTCCGCCCGGCAAGCGGGAAATCATCCGTGCCAAGAAACCCTAAATTTCATTGCATCTTTGGGCCATGTATCGTTGGTTGCAAGGTTTTCTTTTTGGTATGGAGCCCGAAAGCGCCCATTATCTCACCCTGAATGTTTCGCGGGCCCTTTTGAAGATTCCGGGAATGAGCAGGCTTTGGGCTTTGTTATGGCCCAAGGTTTCGGACCCTTGGGATGGAATGGGCTTGGCTTGGCCCAATCGACTCGGCCTGGCGGCCGGTTTTGACAAGGATGCCAAATACCTACAGGTATGGAAGGCCCTGGGATTTGGCTTTGTGGAAGTGGGAACGTTGACCCCAAGGCCTCAGCCTGGTAACCCCAAACCGCGCTTGTTTCGGTTGGTAACGCAGCAGGCCCTCCTGAACAGGCTGGGCTTTAACAACGGTGGGGTGGAGGCGGCTATCCCTCGACTTCGTCAACGCCCCAAAGGTTTGGTGGTCGGAGCGAACATTGGCAAAAACAAAGACACGCCCAACCAAGACGCCGCCAAGGATTATGTGACTTGTGTTGAGGTATTGCATCCTTGGGTCGATTATTTTACCATCAATTTGAGTTCACCCAATACACCGGGGCTTCGTGATTTGCAAGAAGCAGGGTTTTTGGACAGCCTCTTGGAAGCCATCGACCGCCTACCCTGTCAACAACAACTGCGCCGTCCTGTCTGGGTAAAGCTGGCCCCTGACTTGGCCCCTGAGGACTGGCAGGACTTGTGGCCCGTCTTTGCTAAACATCGAATTCAAGGCTTGGTTTTGACCAATACAACCATCGATCGGGGTGTTTTGGGAGGGCAGGCCACCGAAGTAGCATCTTTGGGAGCCGGTGGATTGAGCGGGGCCCCGTTGGGCTCCAAGTCCCTGGCCTTGTTGGAGTCGATGAAAGCGTATGGAACGGCTTATGGCTTCTGTCCTCTTTTGGTATCGGTGGGTGGTGTTATGAGCGGAAGGGATGCTGCTCAACGTCTGGCAGCGGGTGCGGTTCTGGTCCAGGTCTATACAGGGCTGGTTTACCGGGGCCCGGCCTTGGTAGAGGAATGTGTTACCGCTATGCGGTCCTAGTGCTCAAAAGCGTAGCGGAGGATGTTTGCGCCCATTTGGAGGGCTTGTATACGCAAGGCCTCGGGGTCTTTGTGGACCGAGGCATCTTCCCATCCATCGCCAAGGTCGCATTGGTAGGTATAGAAAACCACGATTTTGTTTTCCCAAACCAAGGCCAAACCTTGGGCCGGTTGTCCGTCGTGTTCGTGGATTTTGGGTAAGCCACTGTTCATTCGAAACGGTTCCCTGTAAAGAGGGTGGTCGGCGGCAACCCGAACCCATTCCAGCTCAGGAAAGACCTTTTTGAACTCAATCCGAACATAGGGATCCATGCCATAATTATCGTCGACATGCAGAAAACCTCCTCCCGTCAGGTATTGACGAAGATTGCGGGCTTCTTGGTCGGAAAATAAAACCCGCCCGTGACCTGTCATATGCAACCAAGGAAACCGAAAGAGATCCGGACTCCCCACATCCGCCACTTCTTCTTGGACCTTGAGCGACGTACCCATGTTGCGGTTGCAGAAACGGGCCAAGTTGGGCAAGGAGGTGGGGTTGGCGTACCAATCACCGCCGCCTCCGTAACGCAATCTTCCTAGACTAAGGGTGCCTGCGATGTTGTTTTGGGCAAGGGCTGACGGCGCTTGCATCCATCCCAACCCAAGGAATAGCCCCAACAAAACCACGAGCATGCGACTTCCTCGTTGGACCCAATGAGCCAAGGCGGCCAGGGTGGCCGTTTCGGTGCGTAGGCGGTGAGGGCCCAGGTCCAGGCCCTTAGCCCCTAGCGAAGCCAAATAGGCTATTTCACGGTCGCTGAAATCGCCTTCCGGGCCCAAAGCCAGGCAGACTGCTTCGTCCGTTTTGATTTGGTAAAGGGGGATCCGGGGGTGATCCTGGTTGCAATGGGCGGTATAGAGAGCGAGGGATGAATTCGGTTTCCACTGTTTTAGTTCCTGCGGTTCGGCGAGCAGGGGTTGGTAGCATCGCAGGGATTGTTTCATAGCCGATTCAATAATACGTCGAAGCCGCTCAGGTTTCCAGCGGTGGTGTTCGGTCCGTTCACATACCAAAGGTTGAATTTTCGTTGCCCCCAATTCGGTGGCTTTTTCGATCAACCATTCCCACCGACTTTCATTGTGCAAAGGCGAAACAGCCACTTCCAAGGCAAGCGGTGCCGGAACTTCTTGCCCGTCTTGAATTTCCAAAACGGCGCCGGACGGAATAGAATTTTGCAGAATGCATTGGGCGAGTCGTCCACGTCCGTTGGTCACCAGAACGGCCGCACCCTCTCGTTCACGGCGAACACGTACCAAATGCCGGGATTCATCCGGTTTGAGTTGAAAGGTCCCGGTTTCAGGCAGGTCCGGGTCCAAATACAATTCAGTGTTCATGGCAGTTTAACCTCCGGCAAATTACGGCGAATCCAGTCTAGCCGTGAATCAACCTCCAGGATAGGCGCTGGAATCCAATGAACCGCTTCACAACGCCTGAACCAGGTTAATTGACGGCGGGCATAATTCCGGGTATGCTGCCGAATCAAATCAAGGCAGGTCCCCCTTGTTAGCTGGCCATCCCAGTAGGCAGGCCACTCGGCGTACCCCGGACTTTTGAGAGCCTTGTGATCGGCGTAGGGATAGAGGGCCTGGGCCTCCGATTCAAGGCCAGCCGCGTCCATGGATTCGACGCGATGATTGATTTGGTCGTAGAGTCGTGCACGTTCGGGTTGGAGTCCGATCCATTGGCAATCAAAGCCCCGCTGCTTGACCGAACGGGTCCATAGATCTGTGACCGGACGGCCCTCCGTGTCCATAATTTCCAAAGCCCGTATTAGGCGTTGGTGGTTCTGCATATCAGCGCGGGCCGCATAAGCAGGGTCCCTTTGACGGACCGCCGTTTGAAGAGCGGTCAAACCCTCCTGTTCCCACAAGGTTTGCCAATGCCTGCGTCGATCGGGTTGTTCCTTCGCCAGGGCATCAAATCCTTCCACCAAAGCCCGAATAAAGAGCCCGGCTCCACCACAAACAACCACGGTGGAATGGCGGGACCACAAGGTTTGAAGCAGGGACAAGGCTTCGTTCTCAAAGGAGCCCGCACTCAGATGTTGGGCCACCGATCGATCCCCTACAAAAAAATGCGGTACGCCTTCTTGTTCATCCACCGTTGGAGCCGCTGAACCCACGGGCATTTCTCGGTAACATTGCCTGGAATCGGCTGAGATAACCGAGGTCTGAAATTGCTTGGCCAGCTGAACAGCCAGGGCCGTTTTACCGGAGGCGGTAGGGCCGACCACCAGCAATAGCCGAGGTCGAGGTGTTGGGCTCTCAGTAATCGTCGTCGTCATAACCCCCGGAACGACGACCGCTGTCCCGTTCGTAATCCTCGTCTTCCTCCTCATCGTAATCCCCGTCCTCCTCCTCGTTGTCATTGTCTTGATCGCTTTCCTCGCTGAGATCTTCGTCCAACACAAAACCAGCCGGTACTTCATCCGCGGAATTTCCCAAATCCAAGCTGGAGGATTTGCGCGTATGTCCCATGGTTTCGATCTGCTCAAAAAGTTGGTCTTCCTGCAAATCATCGGATTCCGGCTCGCCTTCTTCAACGGCCAGGGGGAGGGAGGAGGCCGGGGCGGATGCTCCGGTGGTGTTCGGCTCGGACTTGGCCACCGGAACTTGGCGAGGATTGTATTGCTTGGGGGGATCACCCTCGGCTTTCACAACCCGAGGCAGAACGACATCCGCTTTGGGTAGACCCTGGATAGCAATTAATTCCACCAAAAAGGCCCAGGAATCCTCTTCGGACCGGTAAACGTAAATGAAGCGTTGGTGGGGGTCGTCAATGAATTGGCTCAGTTTGGTCGCAATCATGGGTGTGGCATTCCCAAGGAGGGAATACGGAATATCCTTGAAAGCGATTTCGTCCTCCATATGCCACAGATCGTCGCTGTAGAAGAAGGAGGCCGAGTGTTTGAGGTCAAAAGAAAAAGCCTTGAGAATGGCAAAATGAAAATCCTCAAAACTCTGACTGGCTTTGATTTCGATTTCCCGGAAGAGGTCTTCGTAATCTTCGATGATGACCTTGAATCGGTATACAGACATGGAGGATAGGAGATGATTTTTGGAGGGTGCTAATTTGCGCAAGGATTGGCAATCAATCAAGACCTTGAGCGGTAGAAATTGCAGGAGGTCCAGCCAGGGGTTGAAGACCAAGTTCCAGGCCGATTCGGAGCATTAAATGGTAGGCTTGCTCTTGGTTGTTTTCGATTTCCCCGTCCAAGATGGCCTGCCGGATTCGGTTTTTGATGATTCCTACCTGCCGACCCGGTTCTAAACCAAAGCAAGCCATGATCTCGGCACCGCCCAAAGGGGGTTGCCACAAGCGAATGCGGTCGGCTTCTGTTACGGCCTTGAGTCGGCGATCCAAGTCTTCAAAATTGCGGAGGTAACGCTGAACCTTTGCTTCGTTTTTGGATGTTATGTCGGCCCGGCATAATTCCATCAAATCATCAATATCCTCGCCAACCTCAAAAAGCAATCGTCGCATCGCTGAATCACTGACTTTGCTTTTGGTTAGGGCAATCGGCCTCAAGTGCAGGCGAACCAGGTTTTGGACCTTTTGCATGGTGTGGTCCAAGGGTAATTTGAAATGCCGAAAAATGCGGGGAACCATACGGGCTCCTAATTCTTCGTGCCCATGAAAAGTCCAACCGTGGTCTGGGTCGTATTTTTGGGTTTGTGGTTTGGCAATATCGTGCAACAAGGCTGCCCAACGCAACCACAGGTCTTCGGATCTTAACACCAGGTTTTCAACCACCTGCAGCGTATGATAAAAATTATCCTTGTGAGCTTGTCCGTTCACAACTTTGACCCCTTGCATTCGGGTTAATTCTGGAAAAATAAGGGCCAAAATGCCGGCATCAAAAAGAAGACCCAGGCCTTTGGCAGGTCGCTGACTCAGGAGGATTTTGTTGAACTCGTCGGTAATACGTTCCATGGAAACGATTCGAATTCGTTCCGCCTCGCTGGCCATGGCTTGAAGGGTTTCGGGGTCCAAGTCAAATCCCAATTGGGCAGCAAAACGCGCCGCCCGAAGCATGCGTAATGGATCGTCCGAAAAAGTGATGGTCGGCTCCAATGGGGTGACCAATCGTCCTGCTTCTAGATCGCGTATGCCGTTGTAGTTGTCAATCCAGCGACCGTATTGAGGGTAAAGTTCAAAGGCCAGGGCATTGATGCTAAAATCGCGTCGGGCCAAATCATCCTCCAGGGTTCCGGAGCTCACGATGGGCTTGCGGCTTTCGCGGTCGTAGGATTCTTTGCGAGCCCCCACGATTTCAAACTGAAGGCCGCTATGATGCACCATGGCCGTTCCAAAGTTTTTGAAAGCATGGACCTTGGGTCGACCGGGTAGGTTGGCGGCCCAGGCCTCTGCAAAATCGGGCCCCGAGCCCAAAACCAGCAGGTCAATGTCTTTGACCGGACGATGCAAAAGGGCGTCTCGTAACACCCCTCCTACCAAATAACACGGTGTTTGGGTTTGTTCCGCCGTAGCGATAGCGATGTCCAGGGCTTCGAGGCCAAGAATTTCTTCGATTCCTACCAAATGCACGTTAGAGAATTCTAGGGGGGATGTCAAAGTTCTGGGGAACCAACCTCAAAGTTAAGGTTTGATTTGATAGATACCCGACACACGGGTGACCTGGGGGCGCGTTTTGGGATTCAAAAAGGCCGGGGTAAGACGCGTAACCCGGTGGGTCGAAATTTCTTTGAGCACCTTGACTTCGTTGCCTTGATTGAGGAGGGTTTGGATACAAGAGCGATCGCTGTAGACCAGGTAGGTCTGTCCGGCCTTCAAAGAATCCGGATTCAACGAAGGCACGATTCGCTGGGTATAAAAATGCAAGGCATGAACGGACTCATCGTCGCAATCCAAACGCCACAAAGCCGAGGCAAGGCCCTTTTGACTTGCCCACCGGCCCAGCTGCGAAGATCCCTGGTAGGTCATCAGGACCGGCAGGGCTAATCCGTTCAGAAGTATTAACAAAAGAAGCATGCCTCCGGCTGTCCACATGGGGGTTGATTTCCCGCGCATTGGTGGAAGCTTTGACCGAAAAAGCCAAGTTAACAGGCCCAACCCCAAGGTTATCAAGATGGCCAACGGAAAGGTGCCCATGGCAAAGTCACACAAGAGTACCCCTGCTACCAAAAGCAGGGCCGTGGTTCCCAACAAAGGAATGGACCAAGACCGACTTCGCTCTTCGTCTATCCACCAACGTACCAAAAGAAGGCTTTGGAAAGGCCACAAAATGTAAACGTAATGCGGTAATTGAAAACGACTTAAACTAAGTCCCACGGCCAAGAGTGCCCAGGCAGTCAGGGCCTGACGCACGGTTTCGTTGTTCCGTTCTCGATGCTGCAAGGCATGCCAAAGGGCAGCGGGTAACATCAACGACCAAGGAGCGTAGGACCAAAGGAGGTTGTGAAAAACAAAGGTGGGATCCGCGCTTTGGGCCCAAGGGTTTTCGCCGCTGATTCGCCCAAAGTTTTGGGTCCACAAATAATATCGGACCCCTTTATACCAGCCCCACTGTTCCCAAAGGGCGCCCAGCCAAGGTAACAAAAGCAGGATCATCCAGAGGAGGCCCCACCAAAAGGCTGGCCGACGCAAGAGTCCATAGCGACCGCTCCACAGAGCATCCCCCCCATGCACGGCCACCAGGGCCATCAAGGCCAAGGGACCTTTGGCCAGCATGCCCAAAGCAGCCAACCCAAAGGCCGACAGGGCATACACCGGTCGGTTGCTTTGTTTCCAGATCTGGGCCTGCCAACCGGCCAGGGTTACCAAAGCTACCAACAAGGTATCGGTCCGCACATCTTGCAACATCAAACCGGTTCCCAGATTCACACCGTAAAAAATCCGAGCCGGCCACAAAGCCTTGGGACCCATCAAGGTCTCTGCCCAGCGCCCCAACGCCCAAATCCCCACCAGACCCATCAAGACCGAAAAGAGCTTGGCTCCGACTGCCGTCGAACCCAAGAAGCGGGTACCCAAGGCGGCGCACCAAAACACCAAGGGCGGCTTGTCAGGGTAGCCCCTTGACTGATAAACCGCCCCGTGTTCGTGCAGAGCCAACCGGGGAGAACCCAGGTTCATTTCTTGGCCCATCGACGCATACTGCGCCGCATCGACCTCCATAAGGTCCACTTGCAGGCCGGCCACCAGCGCCACCGCTGCCAAGGCAGCCAGGAGCCATCCACCCAAGGGCCATCTTGGTCGGTTTAACGCGCCCACAGGTTGTATTTCAGAATGCAAAAAATGGCCCGAAAACCGTCCTTCCAATTGATTTTTTTGCCTTCAGCGTAGGTGCGGCCGTAATAAGAAATGCCGACCTCGTAAATTCGGATGCCGGGTACTTGGGAAAGGCGGGCCGTGATTTCAGGCTCAAAGCCAAAGCGGTTTTCTTGGAGGGTCAAACCCTGCGCTAGGGGGGTCCTTATCATTTTGTAGCAGGTTTCCATATCCGTTAAGTTGAGGTTGGTCAGGCTGTTGCTCAAAAAAGTGAGGAATTTGTTCCCGATGGTATGCCAAAAGAAAAGGATGCGGTGGGGATTGCCTCCCATAAAGCGGGAACCGTAGACGGCATCGGCCCTTCCGCTTAGAAGGGGGCCAAGGAGCAGGGCGAACTCGTTGGGATCGTATTCCAGGTCCGCATCCTGAACCACAACATAGGCGAGGGAGGCCATGGCCAAACCGGTTCGCAGGGCATGGCCCTTGCCTTGGTTACGGTCCAAATGCCGAACCTTCAGGGGTCTGTTGGGATGTTGGGCTTGGTACGCATCCAAAAGGTGACCAGTCTTATCGTTCGAGCAATCATTGACCACAATAACTTCTTTTGACAGATTATCAGGTAATTGTGTTTCAAATAATAAATCCAAAATTCGAACGATGGTCTTCTCTTCGTTGTAAGCAGGGACCAAAATGCTTAGTCCGGGTTGATGGGTGGGTTCGGAGGTCAAGGGTTTCTTTTGACCGCAAATGAAAGCAAGAATACCGGGACCGCTGCACTTGTCCTTTACTTTGCGTCCCAAAACCCCCCTCATGGCCAAAAACCTTTTGATTGTGGAATCTCCTGCCAAGGCCAAAACCATCGGTGGATATCTTGGCAGCGATTTTATTGTCAAGTCCTCCTACGGGCACATTCGCGATTTGGCCAAAGGCAATCATGCCGTGAAGGTCGACCAGGGCTATGCTCCGGAATATTTGGTCCCCGAGGACAAAAAAGCGGTCGTAAGCGAGCTCAAAAAATTAGCTAAAACTTCGGATCTCGTATGGCTGGCTTCCGATGAAGACCGCGAGGGGGAAGCCATCGCTTGGCATTTGCAAGAGGTTCTGGCACTCCCAGATTCCAAGGTGCGGCGCATTGTTTTTCATGAAATTACCAAAACTGCCATAACACGTGCCGTGGCCAACCCAAGACAAATCGACATCGACCTGGTGATGGCCCAACAGGCACGTAGGATCTTGGATCGATTGGTCGGATTTGAGTTGTCCCCCTTGCTTTGGCGCAAGGTCAAGCCAGGACTTTCAGCAGGCAGGGTCCAATCCGTCGCGGTTCGTTTGCTGGTCGAAAGGGAACGTGAAATTCACGGGTTTGTACCCCAAGCCGCTTTCCGTGTCAACGGTTGGTTCAAGTCTGAAACCAGCACTTTCAAAACCGAACTGAACAAACGTTTCGACCAAGAAGAAGAGGTCACCCTTTGGCTGAAGAAGGCCTTGCCATTGGCTTGGACAGTTCAAGCCATCGAAAAGAAACCCCTGTCCAAAAGCCCCGCGGCTCCTTTTACCACTTCAACCTTGCAGCAGGAGGCCTCCCGCAAGCTCCGTTTTGGGGTCAAAAAAACAATGCGTGTTGCCCAAACCCTCTATGAAGCAGGGTATATCACCTACATGCGTACCGATAGTGTGAATCTGTCGGAAACGGCTTTGCAAGAGGCTCGCGATGCCATTTTGGAAGCTTACGGTTCAGATTACCATCAGCAAAGACAATTCAAAACCAAATCGGCCTCTGCCCAAGAAGCCCACGAGGCCATACGTCCCACCGATTTCAAGCGTCCACACCTTCATGACCTCGAAAAGGATCAGCAGTCGCTTTACGAGTTGATTTGGAAGCGCGCGGTGGCTAGTCAAATGGCCGAGGCCAAGATCGAAAAAACCAAAATCACCTTGGCGACACCCGGTTTGGCCGAGCATTTTGCCGCCGAAGGCGAGGTTGTCCTTTTTGATGGATTTCTTAAGCTCTACATCGAAGGCAACGACGAGGACGACTCGGAGCGCAACGATGAAAACAATCCATCAGGGAATCGATTGCCTCTCCTCAAACAAGGGGAATCAACGCCCTTGGAACGAATGGTCGCGACGCAGCGTTACAGCAGACCTCCATCCAGGTACACCGAAGCCAGTTTGGTCAAAAAATTGGAGGAGTTGGGAATCGGCAGGCCTTCGACCTACGCACCAACCATCTCAACGGTCCAGGACAGGGGTTATGTTGAAAGCACCCAGTTGGAGGGTGCCGTAAGGGAATACACCGTGCTGGAAGCGGAGCCGGGCAACAAACCCCGTCGTCAGGTTTTGCAGGAAACAACCGGAGCCGACAAAGGCAAACTAAGACCCACCGATATCGGAATGATCGTGACCGATTTTTTACTTGCTAAATTCCCGGTGGTTATGGACTACGGTTTCACCGCTGGGGTCGAAGGCAACTTTGACCAAATAGCCGATGGCAACCTGGTCTGGACCCGGATGCTGGACGAATTTTACGAGCCCTTTCACAAGGCTGTGCTTGACGGGACCGAAGGGGAACGGGTGAACGGTTCCCGAATTTTGGGACAAGTGGGTGATTTGGAATATTCGGTCCGTATGGCCCGTTATGGCGTTGTGGCTTGCCGGGTATCCCTTTCCGATCCAGAAGCCAAACCTCAGTACGCCAAGCTCAAGCCAGGCATGAGCATGGAACAGCTGGACTTGGAACAAGCCCTGGAACTTTTCAAGTTACCGCGCCAATTGTCGCCGTATATGGATAAGCCGGTCAAGGTGGCCTCCGGTCGTTTTGGACCCTATGTTCAGTGGGGCGATCTCTTTGTTTCCATCTCCAAAGAATACGATCCTCTCACCTTGACCGATGAAGAAGCGGTTGCCTTGATTCAAGCCAAAGAAGCGGCCTTGGCGGCGCGATTGATCAAGGATTTTCCGGATAGCGGTATTCAAGTGCTCAACGGTCGCTTTGGTCCTTACATCACCCGAAACGGGGAAAATTACCGCATCCCCAAGGGGGAGGATGCTCATGCGGCCGATGAGGCTCAATGTGTCCAATGGATTGAGCAATCACCGCCCCCCAAACCCCGAAGGGGAGCCGGGTCCCGCACCGCTGCCCGAACCACCGCCGCGGCTAAATCCCCCGCCAAACGCAGCACAGCCGCCAAAAAAAGTCCGGCCAGATCCCGCAAATCCAAAGGTTAAGGCCCGCAGCCTGCCCAAGGCCTTTTCAAAAATTTGGGGAAAACTCCCTTGCTAGGACAGGAGGGAACCAAGACGAATTTCCCGAAATTCGTCGTTGGAATAGCCATGACTCCTTCTGCTCAACCCAAAGACCGCGAATTGCAGGCAATGATTGACTTGCTGGATGATACCGATCCGGAGGTCATTGCCGAGATAACACAGGCCTTTATCAAACGGGGACCGGCCGTAATTCCGGTTTTGGAGTCTGCTTGGGTAGGACCCTTGCCTCTCCTGGCGCGGGAGCGCATCGAGGATTTAATTCACCGCATTCAATGGGCCCAATGCAGTCAGGCCCTGCTGGATTGGAACCAGAGCGACCAAAAAGATTTGTTATCTGCCTTGATATGGATTTCTAGAATTCGTTACCCGGACCTGGACGAAGAAGAAGTCCGGAATCGACTGGAGGCCTTGCGTATTGAGATTTGGATGGAGGTGAACGAGCGTATGACTGCACTCGAAAAGGTGCGCGTCATCAACCATGTCCTTTTTCGCCTGCATGGTTTTCGGGGCAACACGGCGAATTACAACGATCCTCAGAATTCATGCCTCAACAAGGTTCTTGAAAGCCGCAAGGGAAATCCCATCGTTTTGTGTTGCATCTACTTGTGGTTAGCAACCCGCCTGGATATACCGGTGGTGGGCGTCAACCTCCCGCAACATTTTATTTTGGCCTATTTGGACGAAGTAGCCGAGGCTTTGGGTCAATACAAAGCCCTTTTTTATATCAACGCCTTCAACAAGGGCATGGTTTTTGGCGAAAAGGAAATCGAACGTTTCCTGGAATTAATTCATTTGCCTGCCGATCCGCGCTATTTCAAACCCTGTACCCATCATGATATCGTGGTTCGGGTTCTTAACAACCTCATCCATGGATATTCCGAAGCGGGCAAGCAAGAAGCGGTGACCGAGCTGGTGGAATTGCGAGATCGCCTGATTCAAACCAATCCTTGGGCAGTTGATTTGGACGAAGGAGAGGAGGATGCTGTCTAAATTGGACCAAAACACCGGGATGCTTTAACGCATCAGACGCAGAAACCACGAAGCCAATTTGGTTTTGAAGGGGGTGTAGGGGGGATAAAAAAGAGAAGCGATGTTGGGGCGGTGGGGATTAACCATCACCGGTTTGGCATGCGAAAAGGCCTGAAAACCGTATTCCCCGTGATAAGAACCCCAGCCGGAAGCACCAACCCCGCCAAAGGGAAGATGGGGGTGTGAAATTTGTACAATAACATCGTTGAAAGTCAGGCTACCGGAGCTGGTTTCTTGGGTCCAACGGCGTTGGACCTCCGGGTTATCTGCAAAAACATAAAGGCTCAACGGTTTGGGTCGGCTGTTCACCAAGGCCAAAGCTTCTTCCAAATGATTCACCCCAACCAGGGGTAGAATCGGCCCAAAAATTTCTTCTTGCATCAAACGCATCCCCGCTTGAACCCCCGACAGGATGGTGGGCTCCAATTGCAAACTGTTTTCGTCCCAGTTTCCTCCGCATTCAATTCGGGCTCCTTGCTGAACCGCCTCTAGAAGGAGTTGTCGCATGCGGTTGGCATGTTCTTGATGGATTTGGCAGCAGAGGGAGGGAGGGGTCGAATCATCCTTGCCTTTGGCTCGCATGGCGGCAGCTTTGAGTTCTTCCACCAAGGCGGGTATCATGCTGCGGTTGACCAAAACATAATCGGGGGCTATGCAGGTTTGACCGCCGTTCAGCCATTTGCCCCAATAAATTTTGGAAGCGGCCGATGCCAAGGGGGCGGATTCATCCACATAGACCGGGGACTTCCCTCCCAATTCAAGGGTGCAGGGGATGAGTTGATCGGCGGCCGCCATGGCAACCTTTCGGCCTACGCGCTCGCTTCCTGTGAAGAGCATGTGGTCAAAGGGTAGAGCGCAAAGCGCAGCACCTACCGAGGCGTCTCCTGTTACGACCCGGACCGCCTCGTTTCCGATGGCTTGGCTTAACAGTTGCGTCAGGAGCTCCGCCGTGGCGCTTGCAAATTCGGAGGGTTTGATGACCACCGAGTTTCCAGCGGCCAGGGCGGCAATCAAGGGCATCAGCGCCAAGTTCATGGGGTAATTCCAAGGGGCAACGATTAGAACACAGCCTTTGGGTTGCCAGGCTAGGTGCGCCTTGGATAGTAAATAAGGAAAATGAGGCCGAACCGGACGATTCTTCATCCACCGCCTTAGGTTTTTCTTGAAATGCCGAATCTCCAAGTAAACCGGTAACAATTCGGTAAGCTTGGTTTCCAAAGCCGGTTTGCCAAGATCCTTGTGCAGGGCTTCGCAGATTGCTTTTTCGTTGGTTCTTAGAACCTTGCTCAGTCGTTCCAGGCGGTCCCTTCGTTCTTGGTAGGATTCCTGGGCCATGCGTTGACCTGCGATTTGCAGGCGGTCCCACCATTCCGGAAGAACGACCTGGTTGGTGGGATCAACAGCGTGGGTGAGGCGATTGGACATGGGGATTATGGGTTTTTGGCGCTTTGTTCGCTCATCAAATAGGCTTTAATAAAGGGATCCAAATCCCCGTCCAAGACACCCTGCGCGTTGGATGTTTCGTGGTCACTTCGTACATCCTTGACGAGTTTGTAAGGATGCAAGACATAGGAACGAATCTGCGAGCCCCACTCGATTTTCTTCTTGTTGCTTTCAATGGCCTGCCGGGCTTCGTTGCGTTTGCGCAATTCCAATTCATAAAGTTGGGAGCGCAACATTTGCATGGCCCTTTCGCGATTGGCGGATTGGCTGCGCTCCACCTGGCATGTGATCACGAGGCCGGTTGGTTTGTGGGTCAGCATGACCTTGGTTTCGACCTTGTTGACGTTTTGGCCACCAGCTCCCCCGGAGCGCGCTGTCTGCAATTCAATTTCGGAGGGGTGGATATCAATTTGTATGCTGTCATCGATGACCGGGTAGGCATAAACCGAGGCAAAAGAAGTGTGACGACGGGCGTTGGAATCGTAGGGTGATATCCGCACCAACCGATGGACCCCGTTTTCGCCTTTGAGGTAACCGTAAGCAAAGTCACCCGTAATTTCCAAGGAAACGGATTTGATACCAGCCTCTTCGCCATCTTGCCGGTCCAATTCCTGAATTCGGTATCCTTTGCTTTCGGCCCACATTCGGTACATACGTTCCAGCATCGAAGCCCAGTCTTGACTTTCGGTTCCACCGGCCCCTGAATTGATTTCGATGATGGCGCTCAGCGGATCCTCTTCGCTTTGTAACATATTTTTGAATTCCAAGGCTTCAACCGCTGATAGCACTTCCTCGTAGGATCGGTCCAAATCGTCCATGCTCAGTTCACCGGCCTGCTGAAACTCGTAATAAATTCCAAGTTCCTCGATTTTTTCGGCCAATTGCTCGTAGGCCTCTACCCATTGTTTGGGTATTTTGATGGATTTCAGCCATTGTTCCGCTTGATCGGCTTGATCCCAAAAACCGGGAGCCGTCGAGCGGGTTTCTACATCCTTGATTTTGGCAATCTTGGCTTCGACGTCAAAGAAACCTCCTCAGCGCCTCAAGGCGCTCCCGAAGGTCTGTTAGGTGTTCGTTTCGCATGTCTCAAAAGTAAGGACAGCCTTCAACTCCTCAGCCCTGCCCGGTACCGAGGGTGTAATTTCTGAAGAAACCTTGCCCGATTTCCCAATTGTTAAAGGACCAAAAGTCTTCCCAAACATCGCACTTGGATTGGGTGCCCGGGCCCAACACACATTCAACCAAGTCGAATCGAATTTCGCCTCGAAAAGGATGCTCTCGAAGGTATCGATAGGCAGCCATGCGCATCGCATGGGCTTTGCGGGGGCGGATTTGCCTGGAGGGGTTCCAAGGTCGGGGTCCGGCCATGCTTTTGACCTCCACAAAAACCAAAAGACCACCTTGCTGGATGACCAAATCAATCTCGAAGGGGTGGGATTTCCAGTTCCTAGCCAGGATACGCCATCCCAAACGACTTAGATACTCCGCCGCCAAGGTTTCCCCCCTGGCACCAAGGTCCTTATTTTTACGGGATAAATTGGTATTCGCCACAGACCCCCTAAGATGAGCCTCAGCCTGCCCCGAATCAATCCCACCGAAACATCTGCGTGGAAACAACTAATACACCATGCACAGACGCTGGGCGATCAGCGGATCCAGGATTTGTTTAAAGCAGATCCCGGCAGGGCTGAACGAATGAGCGCCGAAGGGGCCGGCTGGTTTTTGGATTATTCCAAGAATTTGCTGGACCAACATGCTTTCGATGATTTATTGAAGCTATTGGATGAATGTGGTTGGGAACAAGCACTTAACGCGACTCGAAAAGGTGGCTTGATCAACGAAACAGAAAACAGGGCGGTGCTGCACACCGTTCTTCGGGACCCTGGCAATACCCTCCAATTGGTGGATGGAAGCCAACCCGGCGTTCAGGTGAGCGAGGTCCTGAACCGGATGGAAAACTTTGTGGAAGCGGTGAGGAACGGTCAGCGGCGGGGTTGTACAGGTCAGGCCTTTACCGATGTCATCAATTTGGGTATTGGTGGGTCTGATTTAGGCCCATTGATGGCCTGCGAAGCTTTGGCACCTTATGCAGGGTCTCTGCGGGTGCATTTTGTATCGAATGTTGACGGAGCCCATTGGCAGCGGACCTTGCTAGGCTTGAACCCCGAAACCACGCTTTTTTTGGTGGCTTCCAAAACCTTCACCACCCAAGAGACCATGGCCAATGCCCACAGCGCTCGGAACTGGTTTAGGCAGTCTTTGGGGGAAAGGGCCGAGGTTCGGAATCATTTTGTGGCCTTGTCCACCAACCTCGAAAAGGTGGTCGAATTTGGAATTGATCCGGAAAATATGTTCCCCTTTTGGGATTGGGTTGGCGGTCGGTATTCCTTGTGGTCGGCTATAGGAATGTCGTTGGCCTTGTCGATCGGCTTTCCCCGTTTTCGTGAATTTTTGGAAGGGGGTCGCCAAATGGATCAACATTTTTGGGAAACCCCACCGGCCCGTAACCTTCCTGTCTTGTTGGCGTTGGTCGGTTTGTGGAACCGAAATTTTTTGGGGATGGAGACCCTTGCGGTGCTCCCCTACGATCAGTGCCTGTCTCGATTTCCGGCCTACTTGCAACAGGCTGATATGGAGAGCAACGGAAAGTCCGTGGACCGCAACGGAAAACCCTTGAATTACCAAAGCGGACCGGTGCTGTGGGGCGAGCCTGGAACCAACGGGCAGCATGCCTTTTACCAGCTCTTGCATCAGGGGACGGTACGGGTGCCTTGTGATTTTATTCTGGCAGCGAACACGCATTATCCAGGAGGCCCGCATCATCGATTCTTGAGCGCCAATGCTTTTGCGCAGGCCCAGGCCCTGATGCAGGGCCGAACCCTGGAGGAGGTTCGTGCCGTTTCCTCAACCCCAACAAACCCGGCAGAAGCCTACCAAGTTTTTGAGGGGAACCGTCCCAGCAATTTTCTCCTATGCCAACGCCTGACCCCGGCCGCTCTGGGGGCTTTGGTCGCTCTTTATGAACACAAGATTTGGGTTCAGGGGGTGGTTTGGAATGTATTTAGTTACGATCAATGGGGGGTGGAATTGGGCAAAATCCTGGCAGGCAAAGTGTTACCCTTGTTGGATGAAGGAACGGAAGGGGCCGGCCTTGGCGTTGATACCTCCACCCAAGCCTTGGTGGAGCGGTGGCGACGCTGGCAGGATGGCCAGGAAAGGCCCAAGGGCACTTAAGACTCAAACAAAAGACTACCGATGCGGAGCATCGTGCTGCCTTCCTGCAAGGCAACTTGATAATCACCGGACATGCCCATGGACAGGACGCCAAACCCTGTGTCGGTGGAATAGAAGCGTTGCTTCACCCGGTCTGCAAAACTTTTGAGGAAGGAGAATTCGGGTCGGGTGTCTTCGTTTCGGTCGCTCAGAGTAGCCATGCCCATGAGTCCGCGGGGTCGAAGGTTGGGGTAGGTGGAAGGGGTGCGTTCTTCCAGGAAATGGAGAAGGGCTTCGGGTTCAAATCCATGTTTGGTTTCCTCCTTGGCAATGCGAACCTGCCAAAGGATTCCCACTTCACGGCCCATTGCGTTGGCTCTTTTCTGGATTTCATCGACCAGACGCGGGCTGTCCACCGAGTGGATCAAATGAACATGGGGTAGAATGGTTTTGACTTTGTTGGTCTGAAGGTGGCCAATAAAATGCCAACGGATATCCGCGGGGAGTTCGCGGGCTTTGCTTTGGAGTTCCAAGGCATGATTTTCCCCAAAATCCCGTTGACCGCGATCGTAAAGCTGCCGAATGTCCTGCACCGAACGGGTTTTGGATACCGCGACAAGTACGCACCCTGGATAGGCATGCAGGGTTTCCTGGATACGATCCCAGGGGGTGGATTGCGAAGGTTCGTGTCGCGATGGTGTCATGGCTTGCATGGGGACAAAATAAAACATCCGTACCTTTGCGAAGATGTTGAGGCTTGAATTTTTGAAGAGAAACACGGGCCTTGCTTGGTTGTTCAGGGCCGGAATTTTGGGCTCGATCTTGTTGGTTGGCTGCCAGGGTACGCCTGATTCTTCGTCCCCTCACGATTTACCAGGTCAGGGGCCAGAAAAGGACAGCCTTCCCATACCGGAGGACGAACGCCCGCTTTTACCACCCGACTCAATGGCGCTGGCGATGGTTCGAATTCAATTGGCTGAGGCCTACCGGGCCCGCTATTACGTAATGCAAACCGGCGATAGTCGTTCCTCGTTGGGCATGGAACTTGTTTACAACGAAGCATTGAAACCTTTGGGTGTGTCGTTGCCCCGGTTTGAGGCCAGTTTTCGATATTATTTGGTGCACGAACCTCAAACGCTTCAGGCCTTGTTTGATCGTTGCGATCTGATGTTGCAACAACAAGAATGGAAAACACCTTGAGCTGGTTGTACCCCGAGAGTGCCTGGTATACCCTTGAGATTGATACCATTCGTCAGGCGGTAGCCGAACGTTGCCAGACGGTTTCAGGACCCGAGGCCTTGGATGAATGGATGGTTCCGCTTCAGCATGCGGAAGCGTGGACACAGCGACAGGCGTTGTACCGCGAATGTTTGAGAGCATTTCAACACGGCCGTCCTTGGCCTGCTTTGCGATGGGAATCGACCAGCCAACAAACAACGCTTTGGTCCAAAGATGGTTATGTGCTCACCGAAGAGGATTTGTGTGCCATGGGTGAAGGGGTTCAATCAGCAGTTGCATGGGAAAAGGCTGTTTTTGGAGGGAGCGAAGGGCCGATGTCCGCTTGGGTTGCCGAAAGGGGTGGCTTGGCCTCCTTGGAGCCCGTGCTGCGTACGATGAACGGCCTTGTTGGTAGGGATGGTCAGTTGTTGGCCCAGGCCAGTCCGGTTTTGGCCAGATTGATGGTACAACAACAACGCAAAGCCCAGGAACTACGCGATACCATGGATCAACTTTGGAAGCGGTACCGCGAAGCCGGATGGGCCACCGATTCCGGGGTGACTCTCCGGGACGATCGGTATGTTTTGGTTTTGAACAGCGAAGGTCGAAAGCATGTTGCCGGGCTGGTTCACGATGTATCGGCAACTGGACAGCATTTTTACACCGAACCCGCCGAAGTATGGTCTCTTAACAACGGATTAAGGGAACAAGAATGGCTAATCCGCGCCGAAAAGTACCGCATTCTTCAAAAGTTAAGCCAGGATATCCGCATAATTCAGCCGGATTGGCGTGGATGGTCCGGGCTGATCGCTCGTGCCGATGCTGTGCAAGCGGTCTGCTCTTGGTCGTTGGGCTTGGGTCCGGTTCGATTTCCCGATTTGATACCCGTGGGTCGTCGTTGGGTGGACGTCCTGCATCCCTTGCTTGTTTTGGAATGCAAAAGTCGAGGGAGCCAAGCGGTCCCCTTTTGCTGGAGCTTGGATCAAGCGCAGCGAATCCTGGTTGTTTCGGGGCCCAATGCCGGAGGCAAATCGGTATTTCTCAAAACGGTGGCCCTGTCTCAGCTTCTCTTTCAATTTGGCTGGCCTTTGTTATGCGGTGAGGGTAGTTCCTGTTCCTTGGTTCGCACCGTGATTTTGGGGATGGGCGATCGCCAGGACTTGCACCGGGACCTTTCAACCTATGCCGCCCATTTGCAATTAATGGCCCATGCCCTTGGTCAAGCAGGGACCGATGATATGGTTTTATTGGACGAGTTTGGTTCAGGAACCGACCCGGCTCTGGGCGGTGCATTGGCTGAAGCCATGCTCGAAACCTGGTTCGAAACAGGTCCGACCGTTTTGCTCAACACGCATTACGGAAACCTCAAACGTTTATCGTCTCGTTGTCCGGCGGTCTTGGATGCCCGCATGGGATTTGACTTGGCAACGCTTCGTCCTACCTACCGGCTTTTGATCGGTGCCCCCGGTTCGTCCTATGCCAACGAGTTGGCGGTTCGCGCCGGTTTGCCTCCGGAAGTGATGGAGAGAGCCGGTCAATTGGCGGATTCGACGGATGTGCGATCCGAGGCACTTTTGGTGGAATGGATGGACCAAAAACAAAAGGCCGAAGAGTTAACGGTCTTGAATCAATACAAAGAAGAAGTTCTGGATCGATTGATTGCCAAGCAGAAAGAATCGAACGACCTGGCCGAACGCCAAAATGCCGAAGCCTACCGGGAGTACCGTAACAAACTACGTCGTCAATTGGAGGAACGCCGACGTGAAGCCGGTTGGCAGTTGCAATCCTTTATGGAAGAGCTGGAACAATTGCGCACCCGAACCGTCCCTCGTACCGGGGAAGCTTCTCCGCGGACCCTGGCGTTCCAAGCGCTGGATGAATTGGTTCAAGCCTTGGATGCCTTGAATCCAGCGGATGTCGCCAGCCTTGGTTCGGAACAAGTAGCCGCTGAGGGCGAGGCTTTGCTTTTTGTTACGGGTCAGCGGGTTGCGTTAAAGGAGGGAGGTCCGGTGGGCTTGGTTTTGCGAAGCGATGCCGAGGCCGTCGAATGGACCGTGGATTCGGTTCGAATGCGGACGCCCCATCACAAACTTCGATTGGTCGAAAGCCCTGCCAAACCTTCCCCCATTGTTCCGACCAAGTCTCGTGTTCAACCCAGAACCAACCCTCCAGCCGTCCAGGAGGGTTCAACCAAGGGCCCTGCCCTGCTTTCATCGGATCAGGTTCTGGATTTGAGGGGACTGCGGATTCACGAATGGGAGCGGCCTTTGCAACAACGCCTGGACCGGGCTCTGGTCGCGGGCGAAGACCGCTTGTATATCCTGCACGGCAAAGGCAGCGGCGTACTTCGTCAAGCAATCCGGTCCTACCTGGGCCGTCAACGTCAGGTCAAAGCCCTCCAGGATGCCCCCGATGAACAAGGGGGATCGGGGTGGACCTGGGTGGACCTGGGGTCTTGAAGACGATGTATTTTTACGGACAACCAATCGAATGAACAAGGTTTTTAAGGACGCGCTGTCGGCTCTCCATGATTTGCAAGACGGGACCACCCTCATGCTGGGTGGTTTTGGCCTTTGTGGCATACCCGAGCATTGCATCAGCGCCTTAGTCCAAAAAGGCACCCGTAACCTCACCTGCATTTCGAACAATGCCGGCGTGGACGATTTTGGGTTGGGTTTGCTCTTGCAAAACCACCAAATCCGCAAAATGATTGCCAGCTATGTGGGTGAGAATGCTGAATTTGAAAGGCAGTTGCTGTCCGGCGAACTGGAGGTGGAATTGATACCCCAAGGCACCCTGGCCACTCGATGCCTGGCCGCCGGTTACGGCATGCCGGCCATTTATACGCCGGCTGGGTACGGGACCGAAGTTGCCGAAGGCAAGGAAACCCGGGTCTTTGGCAACAAGACCTACCTATTAGAAACTGCATTTGATGCGGACTATGCCTTGGTCAAAGCCTGGAAAGGGGATCGTTTGGGCAACCTGGTTTTTCGGGCTACTTCTCGCAATTTTAACCCGCTCATGGCCATGGCCGGCAAAATCACGATTGCGGAAGTGGAAGAATTGGTGGAACCCGGTGCCCTGGATCCGGATCATATTCATGTTCCTGGAATTTACGTTCATCGAATCTTTGTTGGAACAAATTATGAAAAACGCATCGAACAAAGGACGGTTCGATCCCGTTCTTAAGGACCGACCATGCTAGACAAAAACGGTATCGCCCGCACCATCGCCCGCGAATTACGCGACGGCTACTATGTCAATCTGGGCATTGGTATTCCCACCTTGGTGGCCAATTTTATTCCGAACGGGATGGAAGTGCAGCTCCAATCCGAGAACGGATTGCTGGGCATGGGTCCTTTTCCGTGGGAAGGCGAAGAGGATCCGGATTTGATCAATGCAGGCAAACAAACCATCACCACCTTGCCGGGTTCGGTGTTTTTTGATTCAGCTATGAGTTTTGGGATGATCCGGGCCGGCAAAGTTGATTTAACGGTTTTGGGTGCCATGGAGGTATCCCAAAAAGGCGATATTGCCAACTGGAAAATCCCTGGCAAAATGGTCAAAGGCATGGGCGGTGCCATGGATTTGGTTGCTTCGGCCCGTCATATCGTCGTCGCCATGCAACATGTGAACAAAGCAGGAGAATCCAAGCTTCTGCCGCAATGCACCTTGCCTCTGACTGGTTTGGCCTGTGTCCAAAAAGTGGTAACGGAATTGGGGGTCTTTGGGTTTGATGATCATGGATTTGTCCTGCTGGAGCGGGCACCGGGGGTGGGGGTCGAACATATCAAAACCCATACCCGTGGTTTCTTGACGGCCCATGGTTCTGAACCCGAAATATCCTGGCCGTGAACCGCTTTGAGGTTCGTCCGGCTTGCGCCGCCGATGTTCCAACCATTCATGCCCTCATTGCTGAATTGGCGCTTTACGAAAAAGAGCCGGAAGCCTTTGTGCTAAGCCAAGAGGATTTGTTAAAACATGGATTTGGCCAGACACCACCGCTGTTTGAAGTTTGTGTAGCCGATGGAGGAGCGGAGGGTTTGTTAGGTATGGCCATGGTTTATACCAAGTATTCCAGTTGGCGAGGCCCCTGTTTGTTTCTGGAGGACCTGGTGGTGCGGGAGCCTTACCGTCGGTTGGGGGTAGGCAAAGCGCTGCTGACTGAAGTTTTGATTATGGCCGCCAACCGGGGCATGGATCGGGTAGAATGGATGGTCTTGGATTGGAACGAACCGGCCCATGCCTTCTACCGAGCGATGGGGGCCGAACTTTTGCGGGAATGGTGGCCGTATCGGGTCAGCGGTTCCGCGCTTGCGGCTTATAGACGCGGTCCTACCTTTGATACCCAAACAGATTAGACCGTGTTAGTATTCAAGTTTGGCGGGGCGTCGGTTCAAGATGCCGAGGGACTGAGAAGACTTTTACGCTTGGTTCGAACCTATGGCGGCGATTCGTTGTGGGTGGTTGTTTCGGCCATGGGCAAGACGACGAATCTTTTGGAGCAAGTCGTTCAGGCCGTGCGCCATGACCGTTGGCCGGAGGCCATGGAACTTTGCGGTCAAATTCGGGAAGCCCACCTGGAACGGATTCAGCCCCTGCGCTTGGAGGTCGACTCA
>Ga0214923_10001251_pt1 | contig 36495 bp, 17 predicted proteins | sample LL1510_MetaG_FD_177993 | JGI IMG/M metagenome (GOLD analysis project Ga0214923, IMG submission 177993) | Freshwater microbial communities from Lake Lanier, Atlanta, Georgia, United States - LL-1510 | ecosystem: Environmental > Aquatic > Freshwater > Lake | place: USA: Georgia | collected...
TAACTTTACATCTAATACAACTTTTTAAGATTTTTCTACATTTTTCTTTAACTGGTTTCAGGAGTTGTTCTAGATAGTTTTATAAATAACTTTACATCTAATACAACTTTTTAAGATTTTTCTACATTTTTCTTTAACTGGTTTCAGGAGTTGTTCTAGATAGTTTTATAAGTAACTTTACATCTAATACAACTTTTTAAGATTTTTCTACATTTTTCTTTAACTGGTTTCAGGAGTTGTTCTAGATAGTTTTATAAATAACTTTACATCTAATACAACTTTTTAAGATTTTTCTACATTTTTCTTTAACTGGTTTCAGGAGTTGTTCTAGATAGTTTTATAAGTAACTTTACATCTAATACAACTTTTTAAGATTTTTCTTGTAATATTTTGTGTAAACAAGAATAAAATATTTTCTTTGTAAAAAATAATGTCAATAAATACTAAATGTGTAATATGTGGTATTTATAGGTCAAATCATAATATGCCTCATCCTTTTCAAGAACATGTTATAAATAAATGTGTTTCTCCAGATGAATTTAGATGTAATATAATTCCACAAAACGGTCCTGGTTTTCAATTAGTTAATTCAAACCCCTGTCAATTATGCGGATTACCTCCACAACATCATACATGTAATCATGCATATAAACCTATATTTCAAAGAATATCATTACCATCAATCACTCACCTTAAATATTCACCACAAAAAGAATATCAAGGGATTGTATCAGAATCTTATTATAAAGATTATGAACACTTAATAGAAACAAAAAATAAAACACTTCCAAAAACACAATTCCAGATGCAATACAATAACAACTAGAATGCAACTTTTTTTTTTAACTTTATTTATAATACAAATCTTGATTTTTCTAGATTATATACATTAAAAAATTGATTTTAAAATATTGGCTATATACATGATGTTTCTTATAAAATAATATTAACTAAATGAGTTCCCCTATTATGAAAAATATGAATGTAGAAAATTTTATTAAGTATATTATAACATTAGATAGTGTTGATAGTATATTGGATATTTGCAAAAATCAAACCGAAAAAGGTGTTATATATGAACGCTTATGGGATGTATGTATTAAATTTGGGTTTTGTAATATTTTTGAAAAATCTGATTTTACACATATGATTGGTAATATGAATAATGGTAATCTTAAACCACTTACTACATTTACTAATTATTTAAAAAGTAAAGTTACTAGTGGTAATTCCAGTGGATGTTCAGATATATCTCTATTTAATAATATAGATAATACATTTATTTTTATTAGCTCAAAATATCCCAAAAGTAAAGATGATATTACTAAACAAAAATCAGTTTCTTATTATGAAATTCAACATATAATATCTGTTATTGATGCCAATAAACATATTTATTCAAATTTTAAAATTTATTTACTTGTACCTGATAAGAATTTAGTTTTGGAAAAGGTTAAAAATGCTAATAGATCGAGTAATTATATTACACGATATATGAAAGAACAAAATATTTTAGATAAGAATGATTTAAATAAGTGTTTCTTATATTTCAAGATGGATATTCTTAAACATATGAAAGCAAGTAAAAATGGTAAAATTAATTATGATGAAATCTATTTATCACCTAAATGTAATTTATATTTAAGATTTCATCAAGAACTTATCACACAAAAAACAAGTAATTTGATTGAAGAAGGTAATACATCTTTTCTTTGGGGGTGCAAGTGCCGTAGTGGAAAAACGTACATGCTCGGTGGTTTAATTATCAAGCAGTTTGAAATTAAGCAAAAATTAAATGTATTGATTATTACACCCGCGCCAACTGAAACGGTACCACAATTTACAGATGATCTTTTCAACAAATTTAAAGAGTTTGAATCATTCAAGATACACCACATTGATGAATCTAAAAATATTGATAGTTTAGTATTGGATGAGAGTAATATATTCGTTACATCAAAGCAACTGTTACAAAAATATATAGACGATAAAACTATAACACAAATTAAGAATTTAAAATTAGACATTATTGGTTTTGATGAAAACCATTTTAGTGGAACTACTGATTTATCCAAATCTATTTTAGATTCTTACTCATCAAAAAACACAACTAAAATATATTTAACAGCCACTTATAATAAACCATTAAAAGAATGGAATATACCTACAGAGTGCCAAATGTATTGGGATATTGAAGATGAACAAATATGCAAAAGCATTTTGATAGACAAAAATAATTTAGATAAATTAAAAGATAAACATGGTGATATAAGCATCAATACAACAATTAAATATTTTACTCAATTAGGATTATCTATTACTGATATTTTTAAACCATATGAAAATATGCCAGATTTATATTTGATTACTACGATGTTTGATACACAAAGATATGATATAATCAAAGATAAAATAATGGGTAGCAAATATGGGTTTTGTTTTGATGTATTATTTGCACTAAACAAGCAAAAATCAAGATTTCAATTTGAAAATGAGGTAAAAACTATATTGCGCTTCATATCCGGTTCAAATAAAGAAGTAGATTACAAAAATGGTGATAAATCTACGTTTTCACGAATTTTTAAAATATGTTCTGATAAAGAAAGTCGTATCCCATTTACACAAATTTGGTTTTTACCATGCGATAATATTAATGGAATTTCAAAATGTTTAGAAAAATTAATGAAGGATGACACAATTCTTAAAAAATATAATGTCTTATGTATTAATCGCAAAAATAAAGATTTAGCAAAGGATATAAAATCAGATATTATAAAACATGAAACAATAGCAAAAGCTGAAGGGAAAGATGGTGTAATTTTATTAGCTGGTAGTATGCTTACATTGGGAATTACATTGAATATGTGTGATGTCGTAATTTTAATGAATAATACTATTTCATCTGATAAGGTTTTACAACAAATGTATAGATGTATGACAGAAGGTTCTCAGAAGAAATTTGGGTTTGTGGTAGATTTGAATATAAGCCGTGTTCTTAACACTTGTGTGAATTATACTATATATAAAAATGATAAAAGCATTGAAGATAAAATTAAGTATTTGATTGAAAATCACTTAATCAATATTGATATTGATATGATGGAACAAAAAAAGTTAAATAGTGATGCTATTGTTTCTAAATTAATGGAAATTTGGAAATCAGACCCAATTAATACTTTCAAATCTTTATTAAGAAATTTAGACAATGATTTTATTGAGTTTGATACATTTACTCAAAAAATGATAAATAAATCATTTGCAAGTTCATTAAAAAATAACACTGTAAAAACTACAATTGAATTCAAAGATGATGAAGATGAATTACAGACACTACCTTCTGGTAAAGAAATTATTAAAGATGATAACACAGAAATTAAGCCGGAACTCAATAAAGAAAAACAGGAAAAACAGGAAAAAAAACTATTAATATATCATTCACTAAAGATGTACTACCATATGTTATCCCTTTAACTTGTATATTAACTATTAAAAATTCTAATAAAGATTTTGTGAAGATGTTAAACGATATACAAAAAAATCCAGAATTATTAGATATGTTTGACGATATGTGTTTAATTTGGTGGAATAAGAAAGATTTAATAAATATTATACAAAATATAGTATCAAAATATTTTGATAAAAATTCTAATACTTATAATATCTCTATCAATTTTAAAATGTCATTGCAAAGTTTAATAGATAATCCAAAAGAATTATTAGAATTAATTAATGAATGTCTAAAACCAAAAGAAATAGAAAAAAAGAAATTCGGGGAGGTTTTCACACCAATGAGCTTTATTAATGATAACATGTTAAAAGATCTTGAAATATACTATCAAGAAAAATATAATAAAAATATCTTTGAAGATTCTACTCTAAAATGGGGTGATACAACAGCTGGAATGGGAAACTTTCCAGTCGCAATTTATTATAAGTTGATGAATGGACTTGCAAAGAAAATACCCAATGAAAAGAATCGCAAGAAACACATCCTAGAAAAAATGTTGTTCCTCGCCGAATACAACAAAAAGAACTGTTTTGTTATCAAACAAATATTTAATATTAATAATGAATACAAACTCAATTTGTATGAAGGCGATTCTTTACAACTAGACATTCAAAAAGAGTTTGGAATTTCTAAATTTGATATTGTAATTGGCAATCCACCATATAATGAAGAATTAAAATCAACTGGTGCAAACGCATTATATAATAAGTTTGTAGAATATTATATTGATAAATGCAATTTGTTATGTTTTGTAATACCATCTAGATGGTTTTCGGGTGGTAAAGGATTAGATAGTTTTCGTAAAAATATGTTAGAACGAACTGATATTGTTTACATTAAACATTTTGATAATGCCAGCAAAATATTTGGAAATTCTGTTGATATTAAAGGAGGAGTGCATTACTTTTTGAAAGACTCAACACACAAAGGAGATTGTAAATTGAATGGATTTACAACTAAATTAAATAAATATGATGTACTAGTCGATGGAAAATTTCATCCTCTTATAGATAAATTAGTTAAATTTGATTCTCTTACAAAACTATATTTAGGTAGATATTTTGGTATTGAGTCAAATGACAAAAGATTAAAAAATGAAAAAACATTAGATAATATTAAATGTTATGTATCACAACTTAAAGGTTTCGAAAAATATATCGATATAAAAGATGTCAAAAAGGAATACAATTTTTGGAAATTAATAACCGCAAGAGCCGCTCATGAACACAAAAGCGGGTTTGGTAACAGTTTTATAGGCAAACCAGATGAAATACATACTGGTAGCTACATATCCTTTAAACTATCAAATGAAAATGAAGCAAAATCATTATTGAGTTATATGAAATGTAAATTACCTAATTTTATGCTTTCATTACGAAAAAATTCACAAGATATTCAAGAACAATCCATTAAATGGATACCATTACCACCCCTAAACAAAGAATGGAGTGATGACACTTTATACGCATATTTTAAATTATCCGATGATGATATTAAAATAATTAATAGTACACATATTATTGGTTATAAAAATTAAAATTACAATACTGTCTAAATAATACTAATAATTACAATTTTTAATCTATTTTTTCTAAAATATTTCTTATAAGTATTTTTATATATTTAATTGTTTTACGATTGTATGTATAAGAAATATGAAAATAATCCCCAATCTCTAAAATACTTGGATAACTAAATTCTCCATACCTCCAAACATAATATGGTTCTGACTCTTTGGGATCTAAATCCATTATAAATTTCCAATTAACTCCATCGTCATCAGACACATAAATAGATAAAGGAGCCCTACCAAAATTACGTTTGTCAAATTTACGATTTCCTACCAAAACTAATTTACCATTAGATGCCCTAATAACATCAATCGCACTATGATTATTTTCCAATACTAATACTTCAGGTTTATCCCACGTCACACCACCATCCATAGATATTGAACGATACACATATTTAGCACGCTGATCCCTAAAATAAAGATGATATTTAATTCCATTACAATCATTACCAACCCTAACCAAACACGGTTCCAAGAGATTTTCTGATCCTTCTATAATCACTTTTTGATACTCAATTACTTTATCAAGCGATCTAATAATATAAAGTCCACTCTTGAAATATGCCTCCGTATTATTATACTCTATAAAATAAAATGGCAGTAAAACTCTATCATCCTCTACTAATACTCTACATCTAATCATTTGACCACGTTTATTATCAAATTCACATGATTGAATTTCTTTTGCAGAAAAATCATTTGTTACTGATTTTACTAATTTTATATATGCTGATGTATCACCCACTTTATCAACTTGTGTATTGTGAATCATATAATAATAATCCTTAAAATAAAACATTATAGGATTTTGATCAGCAAACCCTTTATTATCTGTAATTTTTATTGGGTCACTCCACATCATCATCTTATTGTTCAAATCAAATCTGGAAATATAAATATGACATCCTTCATCTCCCTCATTATCACCTGAAAACCAACAACAACATAAAATATTCTTCTTGACATCATAATACAAATTAGAAGAATGATTATTAATATTTGGAGGTTTGAAATAAGTTTCATTGTTTATTACACAATTATCATCTGGTGTTTGCAAGTACCGTGATACAGAAGCTCTTCTCCAATTATATTCTTTTGACCAATAGGTTTTCATAATTGTTTTTTGTAAATTATTTTTCATTTTATATCACTTCAACAACTGGAACACTCTAAAAATTATTATTCCAGTTACTATTACAACTAGAACATCTCAATATTTTTTCTTTTATGCACTAGAAAGTTTTTAAAAAGTATTATTCTAGATTCAATCACAACTAGAATATCTCAATATTTTTTCTTTTATGCCCTAGAAAGTTTTTAAAAAGTATTATTCTAGATTCAATCACAACTAGAACATCTCAATATTTTTACTTTTATACACTAGAAAGTTTTTAAAAAGTATTATTCTAGATTCAATTACAACTAGAATATCTCAATTTTTTACTTTTATGCACTAGAAAGTTTTTAAAAAGTATTATTCTAGATTCAATCACAACTAGAACATCTCAATATTTTTTCTTTTGTGCACTAGAAAGTTTTTAAAAAGTATTATTCTAGATTCAATCACAACTAGAATATCTCAATATTTTTACTTTTATGCACTAGAAAGTTTTTAAAAAATATTATTCTAGATTCAATTACAACTAGAACATTTCAATATTTTTTCTTTTATGCGCTAGAAAGTTTTTAAAAAGTATTATTCTAGATTCAATCACAACTAGAACATCTCAATATTTTTTCTTTTATGCACTAGAAAGTTTTTAAAAAGTATTATTCCAGTTACTATTACAACTAGAACATCTCAATATTTTTTTCTTTTATACACTAGAAAGTTTTTAAAAAGTATTATTCTAGATTCAATTACAACTAGAACATCTCAATATTTTTTCTTTTATACACTAGAAAGTTTTTAAAAAGTATTATTCTAGATTCAATTACAACTAGAATATCTCAATATTTTTTCTTTTATACACTAGAAAGTTTTTAAAAAGTATTATTCTAGATTCAATTACAACTAGAATATCTCAATATTTTTTCTTTTATACACTAGAAAGTTTTTAAAAAGTATTATTCTAGTTACAACTAGAACATCTCAATATTTTTTCTTTTGTGCACTAGAAAGTTTTTAAAAAGTATTATTCTAGATTCAATCACAACTAGAATACTCTAAAATTTTTACTTTTATGCACTAGAAAGTTTTTAAAAAGTATTATTCCAGTTACTATTACAACTAGAATACTCTAAAATTTTTACTTTGTTTATTTAGAAAGTTTTTAAAAAGTATTATTCCAGTTACTATTACAACTAGAACATCTCAATATTTTTTCTTTTATGCACTAGAAAGTTTTTAAAAAGTATTATTCTAGATTCAATCACAACTAGAACATCTCAATATTTTTTCTTTTATGCACTAGAAAGTTTTTAAAAAGTATTATTCCAGTTACTATTACAACTAGAATATCTCAATATTTTTTCTTTTATGCACTAGAAAGTTTTTAAAAAGTATTATTCTAGATTCAATCACAACTAGAACATCTCAATATTTTTTCTTTTATGCACTAGAAAGTTTTTAAAAAGTATTATTCCAGTTACTATTACAACTAGAACATTTCAATATTTTTTCTTTTATGCGCTAGAAAGTTTTTAAAAAGTATTATTCTAGATTCAATCACAACTAGAATACTCTAAAATTTTTACTTTTATGCACTAGAAAGTTTTTAAAAAGTATTATTCTAGATTCTATTGCAACTAGAATATTCTAAAATTTCTACTTTTTTATCATTGATCATTGACAACTTATATTTTCCCAAAGCATTAGAAGAATAATTTACTAATGTTTTTTTGACTCGTGATACCCCAAAGAGTCAACACCCCCTAAGAACCGGACATAAAATGTCAAAGGATTTCGGAGGTTTTCGTAATCACAGCGAATATTATTCAATAATTCTAGTTTTGCAAGAATTATTTCGCAAAATAGACGAAAATATCCGAAAGCTCTTGAATGTGTTATGTAAACACAACTAGAACATTTTTACTTTTATTTCTTAGAAAGTTTTTAAACATATTATATTTTGCCCAATGTAGTATGATTCATTGAAGAATAAAATTGAAATTTACTAATCCAATATTATTAATTCAAGAATAACAATAATGGCAAGTGCTCTCACCGTTAATAATCCAGGTCCTTTTTCAGGTGAAGTTGGACAAATACTGCGGATTATTTATTATGTCGGAGATTGTAAATCAAAAATCTTTAGTGATAGCAAAACAATTGATAAAATATTGTATGATGAAGTTTGGAATATTATACCTAATATTTTTAGAAATATTCTCATCAAAGAAGTTCTTTCTAAAAATACTAGGATCCCCAAAGAAAATTACCGCGAGTTTCAACTTATGTTAGAAGCATACCAATCATATTATTATATTTTCAAATATATGATGTACATATGGGATCCTATCATCTCATCATCAAGTGAATTCTCTAATTTGAGTGAATTCAATATGAAATTTCATTTAGAACTTAGGAGGTTTCTTTCATACATTAGCATTAATGTAGGTTCTCCAATATGGTTAACAGAATTATTTCAGAAAAATTATTATGGAGAACCCAAAGATTTTAATCATCTAAAAAATATTTTCGCGGATTGTTTTGATCTCAGGTGTTTTGGATTTTATATGGTTTCTGAAATTATTAATCGATTTACCAAAGGCATAATAGATCAATATGATGAAATTGATCTAGATGATGAGACCATTCGAGATGTTTGTCTTAAAATTTTATCCACTGTTGAAAACATTACCGTCTCACACCCTCATCTTTTCACAGAAGACCACGACTCTCGAGGATATTATCCATGGGCATCTATATTACATAATCACAAATATGGTACTAATATTCCAAAGCTTATTATTGATTCTGATCATGCTTATGTAATTAATCGTGTCCCTGTCTGGGAACTAGAGTGGCCAGTATTATACAGTGAAGGAGTCTTAATTAGGAAATTACTTATTTTGGCTCAACGACCTACATTAGATCCAAGTACTACAGAGCAATCTACTATAGAAAGACTCACGACATGTATTAAGATTTCATCTGATTTTACTCAAAAAAGAAAACTGGATAGACTCAATACCTGGCAAAGATTTAGTGGACATTATTTACGGTAATATAATGATTGACATACCTTAAACCTTAAACCTTAAAGATAAAAAAATTATTCAAAAATATTATTTTTTTGTATTTTTGGCTAAAGTGTATAACAACATATTTTGATAAAATTGAAAATTAATTTTGAGAATGAATAAAATTAGATATATCAACAACTATGATGTCAACCTCTACGCATATTACTCCTGATCAAGGGGTTATCACAGCATTGGCAAAAGATGTTCAAGACGCAACAGCAAAAGTTTCAATGCTTTCCAGCAAACTTGATACATTTATTACAACCACCACACAAAATGACGTAATAATGAATGATGAAGTAAGGCTTCAAATTCAAGTCATCAATACTGAACTATGGTCCGCTCGTTCTGACTTGCAATTTAAGAAGGATGCTCTCAAGAATGCTATCCAAAAAGATGAACAAATTTTTAACAAAGTGTGGCAACACCCTGATACCCCCAATTCAAACATTTTAAATCAGCATACCACAATGATTCAAAATATTGTGCGAGGTACATTTCCGGATGATATCACGAACAAATATCCATCTTTAATGATAATTATTGAACATTATTATAGTAAGATCAATGGTAACATGATGTGCCAACATGTACTTGATTGTAGGCAATTGTGTTATGAGTTTCACGTAATGGTTCATACATTGTATATGTTTATTGGAGCTGGTGTATTGGACATAAAGTTGAAACCATACCAAGAGAAACTTATTGATATGGCATTTCAAAATGTTTTGAAAGCTTTTCGAAACATTATTCATAATTTGGAATCAAACAAATTGGTTAAATTTACCAATCCTGAAGTGTGTCACATGGTTACACCATTTTTTGAACATCTAATCAATGAGATTGAACTATTTATTTCTGAAAATGGTCTTTTTAGCAAGTCTAATCCAGATCTTAGCAGAAGCTTTAGGGGAAGTCTTGTTCACATGACTGTTTTTGGAACTCAATGTCCTTCATGGTTGTTGTTCCTTTTTAAGACTGGGTTGTATGGATCTGAACGAGATCTTGAAATGACTAGTAACTGGAGACATCCTATTATGAATGAATTCTTTCATCAGTTTTCATCTACGATTGATGACACGTTTCTCAAGAGTAGTCCTTATACACAATCGCCAATTCTAGCTCAAATTTGCAGTGATGCATTTGAACTAGTTCTTATGGTTGCTAACCGGTTTCCAAAGTTCCTCTTGACACTAAATGTCCGTTATGATTTTGTAGTATATCCATTTCAACGGATTGATCTATTGGACACATTACTACCACAATCAGATAAAAATTCGCATTGGGCTCGGAATCCTAAGATGCCTCCCGCATTTTATGGTTTAGAACAACGGTTGAGTAGTAGGTACACGTCAGAAGGTGTAACTTTTATTATGGAACTTTTGATGGCAGCTCAATGGCCTCTCATTAAGTCTGACGGCATTCAGATTAATCACACTGATTTTGAAACAATTGTTACGGATCTAATACTTTTATTCTACCGGATGGACCAAATTAATAATGACAAATTTGATTTTTCAACATGGCGTTGCAGTAGGTTTAGAATTGATGGTAAGCCAAAGTCAATTGATGAAATCAAGAAGAACCTAGACGCTGAACTCCATGAAATTCTTGATACGAAGCTTGAAGAGGCAATTGAAAAGAAAAATCATATTGATAACATTATCAAGACACTTAAGTCATATGATACAGTGCAATTCAAGATGCCAGATGTTGTTCATCAGCCTACTCAACCGGATGAGGTTTATAAGATTAACTTTGTTGAGAATTATAAAGACATTTTCACTGAAGTTCTATTGGCTTCTCGAAACTTTCCATTTGAAACTCAGTGTAAAATTCTACTGGAAGCATACAGATTGCATGAGAATTATCTTAAGGATTTCATACGTACTTGGTCTCCGTTTCTGGAAAATAAGAGAAACAAAATGACTACAGCACAATCTATCATGTTTGAAGAAAGTTTCCAGAATATTCTAAAGAGTTTCGATAGGTTGGTCGATATATTCAAAACAGCATCAAACACACACCAGAAAATTTACGTTAAACCTTTCAAACATTACACATTGTTCAATATATGTAAGTATTTTGAAGACATTTTCAAGTTTATTGTCCTGAATAAGTTGGCTCCCTATATTGAAAGCGTTTCACCTATATATCAAACTCATGCTGATGTTGTGACTCGATGCCGAAGTTATCTTGCCATGTTTACAACATACACATATCCGCCATGGTTGATCTTACTTTTTGTGCGAGAGAAGGATCTTTATGGATCACACCTTGATTTTGAGTTCACATGCAAACTTGAACACCCAATTATGAACATGTTTTTTGAAAAATGTATCCCCAATAATGACACCACCAGAATCGTCACCTGGATCGCTAAAAACAATCCACGTTTTTTGACGACAAAGGATCGTGATGGAAGATATCCATTTCAAAGGATGATTTGTTTGAAGCTTCTATTTCAATACTATGACTCCAGTAACCCTTCTTACGATTCACCAAATTATTACGCCGAAAAAGCTCTAAGGCTAAATCCTCGTGTTTCTCCTAAGGATTATGACTGGGATTGCGCAGCTAGTAAGAACATTTATGATGAGAAAACCATTAGCTTCGTACGTCAATTAGCCATTTTGGCACATGAACCAATTATTAACATCTTCAAAGATGATGCAACACATTCTGAATGTGTTACCATTGGAGAGGATGATCGTTGTATGGATACGTCGCCAGATGATGACGACGATAGTGTTGATATTACAGATTAGATTACCATAACTTAGATTACCATAACTTAGTTACTTAACTTAATTAAATAATTTTTTTATTCTAGATGAGAAATCAAAAATAAAGTTGTATTTTAGATAAGAATATATTTACAAAAAATTGATTATCATAATAGTTATATATTTAATTATACATATCAACTATGGCATCTACTGATACTACAACACAGGGTAATAGACCCCAGCCCCATTTGAATAATGAACTCATTTGCGCTGATCTGAACAAAATGCTTCCAAAACTTAATGTAACATTACCTCTATCAAAGGATGATTTATCAATTTTTGAGGCAAATTTTAAAAATATTATTACGCGTTTGTCAGAACACATGAGATATTTTTCAAATTATACACAAGCATGTTATGAGTTTACCCCAATATTTAAGGGACTTCTAATTGTATTGAAGCCTATTCTAATTGAGAGTGACACCAATTTACTATTTAAGTATTATCCGGAAACTGTAACTAAGTGTCGCAATTTTCTGGCAAATTTTACTACATACATGAGACAACCCTGGTTGGGAATCCTTTTTTCGTCCGATCTTTACGGATCTCGGGCTGATCTTTATTACACTCAATCTAACCCATCAGTGTGTGGACCTATAATGAATGCCTTCTTTTATCAATTGTATTGTCATGACTTGCATGGCGCGGAAGACATTTACACAGATGTTCTTGATACTGTTAATTTGATTGCCGAAAAATACCCTAAATTTTTGCTGACTGTTGATTCAGATGGTAATTATCCATTCCAAAATATTACATATATACATAACCTATTTCCCTATTATACTCCATATTCTGATAAAATTACATATGAACATATGATGAATAACCGTAGTGCTATTTGGAGAATTAATCCTAAGGTTAATCCTAATAATTACGATTGGGAATTGGCTAAATCAAGACAGATTTATGGGTATTGCAATGATACAATTGTTGATTTTGTTCGCAAGCTTGCTGTTGCGGCACATCGTCCCATTGACAATGACAATGTTGTATTACATGATCCTTTTGTTGGTGTAGGTCACAATTTGATTTATTTTATGGACAAAGTCACAGATGTAACTCCTGAACATAAAAGTGAAAACAAGTTTTTGAAGGAATATTGGATTCCAAGACTCATTAACACATGCAAATGGGTTTATGCTGACGCACGGTATCGTAGACATACATGGACCTCAATTCAAAATTCAACATCAGGTGAAGTTGATCTAAATTCATTTAAGATTAACAATCAAGATGTTATGACACTTCTAAACTTGACTCCAGAACAAACACAAATTTTTCTTGAGTGTTGCAAGTCATAATACTAATCTTTCACACTTTATATATGATTCTTTATATTGTAAATGAGTTCTAACTTATTTTGAGTCACTACATAATTTAATTAAATTTTTTTTGGATAAATTGCATCACCATATATCTCGAAAATTGATATTTTTTTTTTAAATAAGTTTTATTCAATTAATTAACATGGAAGCACTTTATCGCAGTGGAACCAGTCTGGATGACCAGACGCAACTTGAGATGCCTTTTGATGGCACTCACAAAACACCCAATAACATTGGTTTTCAGATGGCACCTGGCACCACTCAGATGACACTTGACACCGTTCAGACAACACTTGACACCGCTCAGACGACACTTTACACCGCTCAGATGGCACTTGACACCGCTTACGCTCAGATGGCACCTGGCACCACTCCGATGACACTTGACGGCACTCCGATGACACTTGACACTGCTCAGATGACACTTGACGGCACTCCGATGACACTTAACGGCAATGATCCTATGGCGACATTGACGTCTCAAACTCAAGGTTGTATTGTTTCTGAAACAATGACAGCTCAAACAGCAGATGAATCACAACCCGTGAGTCTTTTGACTAACGAAGAGTTCATCAAGTGCGAAATGGAGCGTGCGATTGAATCACTACTCAAGGAGGCTGCGGAGGCGGAAGAGCGTGAGCGTGAGCGTCAGCGTCAAAGGGCCATGATAGAGTATATCGAGAGTGAAAAGGAACTCGCGATTAGCAAGTTTGACACAGATCCTTGGGGCAAGCCAAAACATACGAAAGATAAGTTGCAAAGCAAGCACGCCGATGTTACCAAATCTCGCAATAATGCCCTGAATGAACTTGAGGATGCGGAGAGAAAGCTCAATTTATTGATTGGATCTGGTGATGCCATGGACTCTCTCGGACCTGATAAAATGCAAAAAGTTTCAATTTTGAGACAACTCATCGGCGACCTTGGGTCGCGCGTTTTGCGTATGGAAGAAGATTTGCGCAAGATCGGTCGTGAGATTACGCAGCATGACGAAAGATTTAAGAGTACTCTTGATGAGGCTGTCAAGTGCGCAACGGACAATGCCATGGACTATGTCTTGGAACAAGAAAAAACCAAAAAGGAGCAGGAAGCTTACAACAGTGCTCGTAAGGCTAAGCTAAGTGCTGAGCGTGACGCAGAACATGCCGAGCGTGAAGCAGAGCGTCTGCGAATTGAGGGTCTGACACCGGACGAACTTCATCAGGAAAAACTTCAAGAAGAAGAGAAGTTGAAGCGACGTTTGGAGGTTTACCAACGTAAAAGGGATATTTCGCATCAACTTTCTCCAATCAAGGAATTTTGCAAAACCTACAATAGACGCGATAAGGAATTGGGTAACGTTTTACACGAGAAGACTGATTTGAGCGTTAAATTTCAATTGGCTTACCAACAGATGTGTTCAGATAATACAAACAATCTCGGTGAACTGCAACAAATTGGAGATCAAATGAGAGCCCATTACCGTAGCATGATTCCGGTTCCGGTTGATCTCGTTGCTTGGACTGGCTCTCATAGTCCTGCGACTTTTGAGATTGGATTCATTCGAGCTTACCGCAAGTTTGAGGAGTGGTTCACAAGTTCAAGCATGGACGATTTGGACGCACTTTTTGAGCATATCAAGAGTGTGATCAGTTCATTGACAACTCAAACAACGATTGCTGTTCCAAGTGAATTTGAAAAGGCGTGCAAGAATTTTGAACATGAATTTGTGTCAAAGATTCAATTCGCTGATGTTTCTGCTCCTTTTCTTGAGATGATCAAGTCATATTATGCAGACGTTCTTCGTGGACCGGAACGTTCTGTATTTGCCGAGGTTTGCCGCAAATGTGAATTTCCAATTCATTTTGATGATGTGAAGCCTGAGAAGCCTGAAGATCAAGAGGCAGATCTAGAGGCAGATCTAGAAGAGGCAGATCAAGAGACAGATCAAGCCAATGCCGAAGAGATACGTGATCACCGGTTTGCATTTTTGAACGCTTGTATTGAGATCAATAATGCCTTTGAGTGGTATATTCGAAAGCTTAACACGGTACAGGATATTTTCAAAGTAATTCAAACACTGATTAGTTCAGTTCCCAAGATGGGCATCAAGAGTGTGAAATTTCTCGAGACTTTCAATGAGTTTGTATACATGTTTATTGAACATACTTGTATTGATGATGTTGAAGAGAAGTTTCGGGGCATGGCCGACTCATTCATCTATCCCAGACCAAAAATCTCGGACCATGAAATTTGCCATCTTATCACGTCGCTTTTTCAGACAATTCTGGAAAGGTGTGCACCTGTTCTTCGCGAAGGGTCAGACTTCTACCAAATGAACCAAGACAAGGTTCAGGCTTTCAGAAGGAATCTCGCAAAGCTTGCCGCGGAAAAATCCCCAACATGGTTACGAATCCTCTTCCAAAATGGATTCTACGGATCTGATGCTGATCTTGCGTTCAAGTCACAGTATTACGCCAATCCAATAATGTGTACCTTCTTCGATAAGTTTTCAAATACTGTCTATGGTGCATTTAACAATAAGAACATTGATGTACCACCCCTTCTTCGCGAGATTTGCAATGAAGCCCTTGAGATGATGATGTGGGTTGCTCGCAACCGTCCGAAGTTTCTTTTGGCAAGGAATGGAAGTGTTTGCAAGAAGACATGCAACGGAAAGTGTTTTCCCTTTCAACATTTCTATCCACTTCAGCAATATTTCCCCGAGAATTACGAAAATTATTCCAGTTACGATTATCGTGTTGGACTTGATAATATTCCACATTGGCGTGATAATCGCAATATGCCACCTGAGTTTTACCAACTTGATAAGTTTATGAGTGGCGATTACAGCCAGGAAGGCATCGAGTTCATTAAGAAACTTCTAACGGTTGCACAATGGCCATTGAGCGTGTCTGGTGATGAAATTGATGTTAAACACATCAAACGCAATTGGGTGTTGCGTTCACAACTGGTTTATACGTATTGTGATTATGAAAGATTCTTGCGTGACCGTGAATTTCTCAACAGCTGCATAAAGTATCCCGGTGTGAATTTCCGGACATTGTCTCCTAAGGAGATTAGGAACATTATTTACAAGCGCTTGTGCAAGATTCTCACGGAGGAACTCCCCGCAGAAATTGCACGTGCAAATCACGTGGATGCTTTGCTTAAAGCGCGCAAGTCATGTGAAACTATCCCACCGTCATTCGAGATTTCGATGGATCAGATCTTGGCTCACATGCCACCACCAGACGCGATTCATCCGATTGGACCGATTAGCTTGGACTGTGAAGTTGTTGAGCAAATTGCACTAGCTGTTCAAAATCAAAACTTCCCGATTGGTCTATACATCGCGATTCTGGGTGCAGCATACGACTTGAGGAATGTTGGTCTTTTGGGTTTCATACACTTCAGTTACCAGTTTTTGGAGGACAATAGTGACCGCAAGATCATGACTGATCAGCTTGCCGAAGAGTTCAAGACGCGTTTCTCTAAAGTTCTTGGCATTTTCAAGGCGCTGGTGGATCTCTTTCGTGATGCTCATCAAAAGATCAACTCTTTGCGATCCTACTTCTGGATATGCCAATATCTCACATCGATTTTTGAGCACATTGTTGATCGGTTGGAACCATACATCAAGATTGGTACACCAATTTTTGAGTACCGGCGACTCATGATTACTCAATGCCGGAACCGTCTAGCGCATTTCGCTGTATCTACATATCCTCCTTGGTTGAAGATCATCCTTGCAAAGGGTGTCTACGGACTTGAACTGGATTTGGAGTACACAGCAACACAAAGGCACCCGATCATGAACACGTTTCTCGGAAATTTGTCCTTTTCAGGCGTTGAGTTTCAGGAGGAGATCATCGAAGTCATTCAACAAATTTCTGGCACCACGCCAAAGTTTATGAGGACGGTTGATTGTGATGGACATCTTCCATTTCAGTGTATCCCCATGCTTGCGGATCTTTTCCAGTCTGAGTGTGATGTGAAGGCCATCCAGAATCCTTGTATTTCTCCTCTGAATTACAACTGGGCTAGCGTTAGCGTGCAAAACTACGGACATGAGGTCATTGACTATGTGCGTCAACTTGCTGTTGCGGCACACAATCCAATTCAGACCTGGTTGGACGAGAAAGAAAAGGTGCGCGATGCCTTTGTTTCCGACTTGAAATATATTCTCGAAACACAACAAGAGGTCAGTCGAGTTGGAGCGTTTTTGAATACGATTGCAGACAATACGGCCTCACCAGCATTGAGTGTCTTCGTCGAAAGTCAAATGAATCTCATAAAGGAGATTTTGGAATCAACAGAGTTCGCGGAATGCCAAAAGCGTGTTGTTCAGTGTGTGAACGCATTCAAGAAAATGAAAATTTTGCCAGGAGAAGATTCAAGCAATGTTTTCAAGGATCTCACACCAGAACAAACATCTCTCTTGCTGGAGATATTTCACGCTCAAGGCGTTCATGATTCCGATGACGATGTCCCGAAGTTTATTGACGACGAGAACGGTTACGACTTCTGCAGCTGTTATGGCTATTATGCCAATTACGACTATGGTGCTGATGATGAGGAGACGGAGAACTTTGAGGATGCAATGACAATTGCTGGAGATGATGATGCAACGACAGTTGCTGGAGATGAGGAGGTGGAGAACTTTGAGGATGCTCAAGGAGATGAAGAGGATGATGATGCAATGACAGTTGCTGCTGATGAAGGGGACGAAGGTGCAATGACAGTTGCTGGAGATGATGATGCAATGACAGTTGCTGGAGATAAGGAGGCGGAGAACTTTGAGGATGCTCAAGGAGATGAAGAGGATGATGATGCAATGGCAGTTGCTGCTGATGAAGGGGACGAAGGTGCAATGGCAGTTGCTGGGGACGAAGGTGCAATGGCAGTTGCTGAGGAAGATGAAGAGGATGAGGAAGATGAGGAAGATGATGCAATGGTCATCGAGTGATGCACGCATACACTCATTACACTAATTACATAATTAATTAAATACATAATTAAATACATAAAAAAATTTTTTTATTAAAATTATTAAAATTATTGAAAATTAAATAATATTATTTAACCAGGTTTTTACAATTTCTTTATAATTTTCAGAATATCCTAGTAGAGCGGATTCAAGAAATGAATAATTAACTGTCCTAAAATTATTATTTGACATCCATTCAAAGAGTTTCTCAAGTAAAATAGGTGTCCATACTCTATCATGTAAAATTAAAATATCATTATCCTCCAGATGATACTGAATATACCACAAATTTAAATCACATGATCTTACATGTGGATCATGTGGATATACAGAACCCAGTAAAGGAATCATATCTAACTCATTACATACGTTTTGAATAGTTTTATTCATAATACCACCACCTGGACGAAAGAAATGTTTTTTAGGATATTCGCGGCCAGCATTGTAATAGATCATTTTAATTTTAGATTGACATGTTTCAATTTCATATTTAACTGTTTTATAACTTCTAAAACAATGGTAATGATTATACATACCATGATTACTTAAACAATGACCTTCTTGTACTGCGCGAATAAGGAGTGAATAATTATCTTCATTTATTTGAGAAGAAATAACAAAGAATATTGCTTTTTGTTTAAAATTTCGTAAAAGATCTAGAATTTTACGAAAACTATCTTGATCATACGGAACATCATCAAAAGTTAATAAAATATTTTTAACACAATTAAAATCATCCGAACTACTAATTGATGATCTATTATTTGGTATGAAAAAATGTATAAAATTCGTATTTCTATCTATAAATCTAATTATACATTTAGGTAACCAATAAATAATACCTAAACCTAAAGAAATAGATAACGTTGCTGTTGCAAATATTGAGGTGTATGATAACATTTTAATTTATTTAGATTAATACATTCATAAAAAAATGATATTTCAATTTTTATCATATGTTCTTCAGATGGTAATCTGAAATATTAAGTCAATAATAGTTCAAGTAAAGCCATTCTCATATAAAGACCATACTCCATTTGACGAAAATATGCAGCACGAGGATCATTATCTACAGCTGTACTGATTTCAGTATTTCTAGGTAATGGATGCATAATAATTAAATTCTTTTTTGCATCTGAAAGAATTGATGGTGTTATTATAGGATATTTAAATTTGTTTTTATTATCACCTTCGCATAAACGTTCTTCCTGTAATCTAGTCATATATAATACATCTGTTCGTAGTAATACATCATCTAAAGTTTCTACATGTGACTGTTCTAGATTTGGATTAATTATAGAAATTTCATCCTGAATGTTTTTTGGTAAATTTAATTCTGGATCAGAGACATAGTAAAATCTCAATAAATCATATTGTGCTAATAATTTAACTAGAGAATGTACTGTTCGACCATGTTTTAAATCACCTACAAAAGTTATTGTCAAATTATGTAATGACCCTCTTTCTTCTTTAATAGTATATAAATCTAATAATGCTTGTGTAGGATGTTCACCACAACCATCTCCAGCATTAATCAACGGTTTTCTAATAAATTTAGACATTTCATCAACATCACCCTCCTTTGAAGATCTCAATACAACTAGATCACAATACGTTTCTATTGTTTTTAATGAATCCATCATTGATTCACCTTTTTTTATGGAAGAATATTCTGGAGTTAATGCTATTACATCAGCACCCATTTTTTTTGCAGCAACTTCAAATGATAATCTAGTTCGTGTACTAGGTTCATAAAAGACTGTTGCAACAGTTTTTCCTTTCAATATATCTAATGTTGATTGTTTCTTTAATTTTTCTCTCAACTCTTGCGCCCTTAAACATAATAATCTTAATTGCTCACGATCAAATTGATTTACACGCAAAATATCCTTATAATTATAAGGCACTTTAGTATATGGTTTAGTGGGAAGATATTCATCAACAAATGTTATTTCTTCTAATTCACTAATTTCTTCTGAAGTGTTATTATTATCATTATTATTATATGGTTTTCCTTTTTGATATTCTTCTATTAGATTAGTAGTATTATAAGATTCATCTAGTTTTTTCTCATCGATCAGGATGATTTTATTATTGATAACAATCCGTCTTAAAAATCCATATGCATTTTTTTCCGATATTCTTGAAACATAATCCAAATCAATCTCCAATAATGTTTTTGATACTGATAATTTCATAATCTTTCTAGGATTTTTTACCATTTTTTCAATTAAAGTATCCAACGTAATTTTACCATCCTTGATCGCTGTCGCACAAATTTTTAATGTATTCTCAATAGATCTCTCTTCCATATCATTATCATTACCATTATTATTATTATTATTATTATTGGATGCAAAACAATCAATTTGGTTTAAATTATCGAATAAGTATTTGGAATCTTCTTTTGTGATAGAATTATTTAAGAAAAGAGTATGTAGTGTAACTTCAGTTGTAATTGTTAATCCATTTATACGAGCTTCTTGCACTATTTCTAATTCCATTCTAGATTTCAAATTAGATAAATGATAATGATGTGGATATTTTTTAGCAATGAACATAAAAGCCATCAAACTTTTAATATCACCAACATCTACAAAAATCATTCTATCATATGGCCATTTACTCAATAATTTTGACCAATCATGTGGATCAGTTAAAATATCACTCAAATATAATTTCATACCGATTGCTATTTTAGACATTTCAATCATTTCATTTTCTAGATTTGGAGAATTTGCTAAATTACTTGTTCCTAAAATAGTTAAGAAATAATCTACTTGTGATTCATTCTTCATTATTTCACTATATTGTTGAAGCATTCCCAAATTATCTAATGATGATTCTATAGAAGGCATTACTACAATAGTTGTTATACCACCCTTTAACGCTAAAGTTGTTTCATGTTTACATACACCAGCAATATTAAAGTTCTTAAGAATCTTGAGATTATTAATATTGTTAAAATTAAAGTGTAAATCAACTAAACCATGAATTGTAACAGATTGATATGATGTTTTACAATCAATTTCTTGATCAACTTCATGATATTCATCCCAATGATATGTGATTGCTTTAGTTAAAAGTTTAGCTGTTTTAATATCAGTAATTACAGATGTAGCAAATTTAATAGCTGTTGATCTCATTTGATATCCAAAACTATTATGACATACTTCTCTAGTTTTATTAGGATCCGAAATATTAATTATCAAATCAAAATATCTTTTCCTAATTTTTTCAAGAACATCAATATTATTTTTAAAACTTTTCAAATTAATATTCATATCTTTATTCATATTGGTATTGGTATTCATATGTGTATTATAATAATCAACTGTTCCATATGTTCCATATACTTCAAATATATTTGATAACATTTTGACAGATTCTTTAAATTCCTCTTTAAATTTGAAGGAACCAATTGAGATTAAAATTTTACTTTTGTATGGTATTGGTAATTTTACACCACTAGATGCCAAAGCTTTTAAATAAGCTTGATAATGATTTAAACCATAAGAAACAACTTCACCAGTAGAAACCATCTCAACTCCTAATTTTACATCAGAATTCACTAAACGATTAAAAGAGAATTGAGATACTTTGACACCTATTCTATTATTAATTGTTTGTTGTTTTTGAATACGATTTAATTGACTCAATGATAAATTAGATTTTTCACCTAAAATAATTTGAGTAGCAACTGTTATAAAATTTACATCAAATGTCTTAGACACAAATGGAAATGTTCTAGAAACTCTTAAATTACACTCAATTACTAAAATTTGATCATCTTTTGCAATAAACTGAATATTAAATGGTCCGTTAATTTGTAAAGCATTTGAAATTTTATAAACACTTTTACGAATTTGTTTAATCGTTTTATCAGTTAAATCTTGAGCAGGTAAAATTAATGTAGCATCACCCGAATGAACACCCGCATTTTCTACATGTTCCGCTATAGATATTAATTCAACCCATCCATCTCTAGAGACAGCATCAATTTCTATTTCTTTAGCATCATTAATAAATTTGCTTACTACAACTGGATAATCTTTAGAAACTTGAGCTGATTTAGTTAAAGATTTATCTAATTCTTCATCAGAATAAACAACAGTCATAGCGGCACCACTTAATACATAAGAAGGTCTAACTAAACATGGATATTTGACTTGATTACAGAAATCTTTAGTATCTGATAGATTAGTTGATTCTTTCCATAATGGTTGAGCAACTCCAATTTGATCTAACATTCTAGAAAATTTATAACGATTTTCAGCTTGATCAATATTTTCGGGAGATGTTCCTAATACTTTAACGCCTTGTCGATGTAAATCCATGGCAATATTATTTGGAAGTTGTCCACCCATTGATAATATTATGCCCATTGGATTTTCGAATTGATAAATGTCCATTACAACTTCAAATGATAATTCGTCAAAATATAATCTATCAGCTTCATCATAATCAGTCGAAACTGTCTCCGGATTATAATTTATCATAATGGCTTTCTTCGTTTTTCTTAATTCTTTTATACAATTGACAGAACACCAATCAAATTCAACACTACTTCCTATTCTATACACTCCAGATCCCAAAACAACTACACTTTCATCTCCTAATGATTCGAAATCATTTTGGTCACCATTATATGTACTATAACAATAATTTGTATAACATGGAAATTCTCCAGCTACTGTATCAATTAATTTGAAATATGGTTTAATATTATATTCAATTCTAAAATTTCTGATAGCTATTTCTGTTGATTGAGTTACTTTTGCAATTTGTAAATCAGAAAAACCTCTTTTTTTAGCTTTAGTTAATAAATCTTTATCAAATTGATATTTTTCAAGTAAATAATACATATCAACAATTTTTTGAAATTTTCTTAGGAACCATAAATCGATTTTAGTATCTTGATGAATTTCATCAAGAGTCATTTTTTTTTGATAAAGTAATTGTACTATCAAGAAAATCCTAAAATAACTTGGATTACTTAAATCATCCAAATTAACATCAACTTGATGTAAATGATATGGATCTAAACCATTACAATTTTCATCAACCATTCTTAAAGCTTTTTGTAAAGCTTCCTCAAAAGATCTAGAAATAGCCATAACTTCTCCAACACTTTTCATTGATGATCCTATTTTATTACTAACTTGTGGAAACTTTTTAAGATCCCATCTGGGAATTTTAATTGCACAATAATCCAAACTAGGTTCAAAACACGCTGTTGTATTCTTTGTAACTGAATTTTTAATATCAACCAATGAATATCCCATCATTATCTTAGCCGCTACATTTGCTAATGGATATCCAGTTGCTTTCGATGCCAATGCTGATGATCTAGATAATCTAGCGTTGACTTCCACTATAAAATAATCATCTGAATTAGGATCTAGTGCATATTGAATATTACATTCACCAATAATACCTAAATGTCTGATAGTTTTTAAGGCTACATTTCGAAGTTTATTATATTCATCATTATTTAATGTTTGAGATGGTGCTACAACAATTGATTCGCCTGTATGAACACCTAAAGGATCTAAATTTTCCATATTGCAAACACTAATACAATTATCATATTGATCTCTAACAATTTCATATTCAACTTCTTTCCATCCTTTAAGACTTTTATCTATTATAACTTGACCATCTGGTTCTACAAAAGTTGGTTCAACTAAAACTCTTAATTCCTCTTTATTTTTTGCAAAACCAGATCCTAAACCACCTAGACTATATCCTGATCTAACTAAAACTGGATATCCTAATGTTTCAGCTACATTATATGCATCATCTAGATTATATACTGTTTTACTAGGAGCTATTCTTTCTCCGATTTCTTCTAGTTTTTCTTTGAATAATTGTCTATTTTCGGTTGCTTCAATTGATGAAACTGGTGTTCCTAAAACATGTACATTGTATTTGTTTAATGTACCATCCTTTTCAAGTTGAATACCGCAATTAAGAGCAGTTTGACCACCGAAAGATAATGCGATACAATCCGGTCTTTCTAGTTCAATTACTTTTTTAACAAAATATGATGTAATAGGTAATGAATATATTTTATCAGCTAGACCAATAGATGTTTGAACTGTTGCGACATTTGGATTGATTAAAACAGTTTGCATATTCGTCTTAAAAGCTTTTATAGCTTGTGATCCTGAATAATCAAATTCACCAGCTTGTCCAATACTCAAACCACCAGATCCTAATATTAAAACCTTTTTTAATTCATTAATTTTATTTTGATATGGCAAAAGAGACGGTTTCACTAATTCCTTTTCTATTTCATTTAAAATATTACTATCACTATTACTATCACTATACATTTTAAAATGTATTACAATTTTTTTGAAAAGGTTGAATAAGAAGTGTGCATCATTAGGACCAGCTTTTGCCTCCGGATGAAATTGTACAGAAAACCAATTAAATTTTTTATGAACTATACCTTCATTTGAATCATCATTAGCATTCGTAAACAATGGTATCCAATCATCATTTAATGTTGATACATCTAGGGCATATCCATGATTTTGTGATGTAATTAGACATCTTTTAGTATTAAGAAATCTAACAGGAATATTATGACCTCTATTACCATATTTCATTTTATAAGTGTGTCCGCCAGCACTTAAAGATAAAATTTGATGACCTAGACAAATCCCAAAAATTGGAATATTATACTCATTTTTAATTATTTCATTTAATTGTGATATTACTAGTTTCATACATGTTGGATCACCTGGACCATTACTAAGAAATATTCCATTATAATTTTTAATGTTATCGATAAATTTATAATCCCATGGTACAACCTCCAGATTAAATCCACAATCTAATAAACAACGAATTTGAGCATTTTTAATACCAAAATCTATTACTAATATAGTTGGTTGATCTTCTTTCTTAATTTTTGGATAATATCTGACAACTGGGTTTGATACTTCAGATACCAAATTAATATCTGAAATATTAATCCAATTTATTTTTATTAATGATTCTGATGATTCTATCAATCGCCCTTTAATAGTACCATGTTCTCTAATTAAAAGTGTTAATTGTCGTGTATCGATACCATATATAGCGGGTATTTTATGTTCATATAACCAATCACCTAAACTTTTAATACCTTTCCAATGACTATATTGTTGGTTGTATTCGCCAACTACTAAACCAGATACTTGAATTTTATCTGATTCAAAATATTTTAAAATATCATTTTCATCTTTATCATTATTTGGAACCCCATAATTACCTATTAAAGGGTATGTTAATACTAATATTTGCCTATGATAAGAAGGATCAGTTAAAGATTCTGGATATCCGACCATACCTGTTTGAAAAACAACTTCACCACTGACTGATACTGGAAATCCAAAAGATTTTCCATAAAATATTTGACCGGTTTCTAACTCTAGATGCATTTTTTCTATTATTTTTATTAAATTTATTCTTTAATTCAATTTTTAGCTGTTTTTGGTGTATACCCTATATAAAAATTGAAATCATTTTTTACATTAAATATATATCAGCAAGTTTCGAATATATATAGTGTCTCTCCCACTATATATGTATGGGACTTGCTTTTTTTTCATTCGAGTTAAAGATGTACATCAACGTCTTTACACAACAATGGATTTTTTTATTTTTAATATAGGCTAAAAATGTTAAAAAGTTAATGTTAAAAATAAAAAATGAAATCATCAATCCCCAGAGTTTCCCTTCAAAGTTCTCCTTCGTTTTTGATGATGATTTCACGCAGTGGCTCTGATCAGCTATGAACCAGAATAGTCTAATATATGACGCATTATCGAACTTGTATGATCCATTCCAGGACAATATATACTTAGTATATATATCCAAACGGAATATCTGACCATATAATAATAGATGATGAGATGCCGCCTGAGTCTTACTCAATAGGCTTCTGGGGATTAGAGCCAATTTTTTTATAAAAGTTCTTATAAAAGTTCTTATAAAAGTTCTTATAAAAGTTCTTATAAAAGTTCTTATAAAAGTTCTTATAAAAGTTCTTATAAAAAATGGAACATAATATTTTATATTCCACTTTGATGGAGATTCCACACAGTGGATCCTCTAAGTTTATAATAATATTTATAAAAATGATCAATTTTATTAAAGATATTACCCTAAAATTGCAAAATTGCTATATTAATTATTTTACTTTGTTGCTCTAGAAAGTTTTGAAAATGAATCCAATTTTCTTTAAATTCTCACGATCTTCATCAGGCTTGTGATATTCTGGATCTTGATTAAAAGTAATTGGATAATCAGAAAAAAGTTTATCAAGTTTCTCAATAGTAAATGATGGTAAACTATAATACCTTTCACAATTTTTATACATTTTAAAATATGTGAGCAAGCCTTTAATAATTTTATTTTTTGTATTTATTTTTTTAGGTTGACCATAATTGTAAATATTTTCTGGAATTCTAGGTATTTTAAGATCTTGATTGAAATAATAGTTAAACAAAACAATATCAGAAAGAGCTCTCATACTATATCTTTCAAATCTGAGCAAAAGAGAATATTCCACTTGCAATAGTTTAATTCCTTTAAAATAATAATGATGTTCAGGATTATATATTAGTTGAGTATAATCAGCTTGACCAGTCAAAATAATATTTTTAGAATTTTTTTGAGATAATGTCATTACATTATGTTTTCTAATATATTCTTGGTCTAACGATGGTATTTTTTCAGGAGTTAATAAGTAAAAATCAGATGATGTAATCAACCTTAATTGTTTAGAGAAGAAATTACTAATAACATTAACTATATTTTTATAATTTTTAGTAGGCATATTAATACTGGCATCTATATCATTAAATTTTCTCATTCCATAAGAAAAAAATGTAATTCCACTCAAAATGCATAAGTTATTAATTTCACTTTGAGTCAAATTGGAATTAATTATTTTTTTAAAAGTATTAAGTTTCCAATGTGTAGTTTTGTCATTTAACAATAATAATCTATCTGTTCTTTGCTTTTTCAAAAAATCAATTGTGTTAGGATTCAAAAAGAATGCACTCAATTCAATAGTTTTTGACCAAGTTCTCGAATAATAAAAAGGGTCATTAATTTTTGGTAAAGGAATAACTTTAGTTTTATAATCAATCCACAACACTAAAGCCGTTTTGGGATATCTTAATTTACTAATTTGTGTTGTAAGATCTTTTTTTGTTTGAAAGTCATATATTTCATATAAAAACCCGTTAATAATATTATTATTACTACTAAATTTAAATAATTTTTGATAAACTAGTTCACCATAGTTTTTAAAATAATGAGGTATTTTATCTATATTCCATAATATTAAAATCTTAATATTGGGTCGCGATTTAACATATTGAAGAAGAATATCTTCATAAATTACCATTTTTTTTTCAGAAAATTCTATTGATTTACCAGAAAGATTATGACTATCTTGTAGTAGTTTTTGATAGTAGGGATTACAATTATCATTAAGATATTTAATAGGAATATAATAATTAAATAATGATGTCTCCGTAATTCCTTCAAGTTGATCAGTTTGAAAAGACCACGGATATCCAAAATGATTATATTTTAGTATTTGATCACTAACAATTTGTGTAACTAATCCATCGATACTTACATCATTAACCTCATTATCCTCTGGTTTGGCTAAATCTTCAACTTTTATTTTATCCAGAGAATTTTGATTAATGTTATCTTTAAACATTAAATCAACTGATGTCAATTGATAATTATTATAAGGAAGATTAAAATTTCTTTTGATAACACTGGCAAAAATATCTCCATCTACTCTAATAATATTTTTATTATTTTTATTATTTTTATTATTCAATTCATGATTTGAAGATAATGATTTTGATATTATATGAAAATCAGGTTTAACATCACGTATTTCCTTATAAATTATATGATTTAATAAATTTTCTTGAGCTTGGTTAATGCTTTCAACATCAAAATCTCTCTTGATCTGTTTTATAACTTCATCTGAATGTTCAGAAACTGGATCAATTTCAGTGTTAAATATTAAACCAATATAATTCATCAAAATTATTTTAGAAATTATAACAGCTTTACCATTTGGTAATCGATAAGATTTTGATTTAATAATTGGAAACCTACTGAAAATAGCAATCGCTTCTATTAAGTAACAATTTTCAGGAGGATCATAATTGAAACTTTGATTTGGATTGACTAAAGCACAATATTGATAACCTATTTTTTCCATCTCGGAAATTAAATAATCATAATTTAATTCATTAATCTTATCAAGTTCATTAAGTCCCTGTTCTAACATAGTTTTTTGCACCGGAAATCCTTTTTGAATTAATAAAATATCTGCATTCAATTGTTTGAATAGTTTTAAATAAGTTGATAAATCTTTCTTGCCTTGACAAAAATTAATAAAATGATTCACTGAATATGAAGCTACTCTGAATATATCTGGATATTTATAGTTAATATACAATGCACAATTACAATTATTGGGAATTGTTGACGCAATTTCTAAAGAAGTTTTAGATATGCTATTATCAGGTGGCACAGGACAATACTTTACAAACCCTAACTGTTGATATTTTTTTTTTGATATAAGCTTACTCTGTGTTATAATTCTAGTTCTTCTGGTTTTTTTTTGTGTTGTTTTTTTTCTAACCATTTTATTTTATAATACAAATTATAATACAATTTATAATACAAGAAGAAACAAAACTTTTTTTTACTAAATTTAATCCACTGCCATTCTGAAAGATTTTTATTTATCCTATATCTCATATTATAGCTATCAATATACATACAATGAATAATTTACAAGTGTGTATTATTCTATGCTAAAAGAAAATTTATAAAAAATAATGATCTCAAGTGTGTAATCAGCATGTGTTTACTTACACTTTAGTGTAAATAGTAGGTTCAGATGATTTATCTGAACAAAAGATAGATACTGGAGTTAATTTATTACTTGATGATAATTGAGGTATTTGATCGTATTTATTTTCACGTAAATAGTCCCTCATTAAATCTAATAAATGATAGTAAGTAGTTTTATATTCACATAATTCCATTGATTTAAGAAATGCTGCTGTCATGGCACCAGACCATTTAGTTCCTATTAAAGCATCTGCACTAGTTTGATCATCTTTACATCCACTTATCATAACAACTTTACCTTTGATTTTAGATTTATTATTTTCCGTATGATGTTTATTACCACCTAAATAACGATGCTTTAAATCCAATATAGTTCCACTATGACAACAGTCAAATAAACAAAAAAATCTAGTTTCAACTGGCAAATATTCCATATAATTGTGAAGTAAATCATCACTAATCATACCTGATTTTTCATAATCCAATGGTACTATAACTTCATCTTTGCCATCTAACTCATCACCATTGGTGTCATCGATGTAACTACCGTGACCTGAATAATGAAACCATATTTCTTTAGCTTGTTTATGATGAGCTTTAATAATTAAACTTCCAAATTGATTCATAATATTTAATGCGGTAGGTTTAAGATTATTTGGTTGATCCTCTGTCATAACTACAATATTTTCAGCTAAATAACCAAAATTTTTAATTAAAACATCTCTCATATTTGTTACATCATTAATACACCCATTTAATTCATTTGATGTACCCTTATAATTAATACCAATTAATAACGCAAATTTACTCATGTTTAGTTTTAGAATTTATAATTAACTATTAGAAAATAATTTGTCCCATTTTTCATCACCCATCAACATATTTTTATACACCATAGATTTTATTTTAAGACCAGATTTAATCCACCAATCATGTGATATTTTTGTTTTTGCATGAATCACACCATCAAACGCTCTTTCTGTATATTTTAATTTTAATCCAGAATTTTTCCACCACTCTAAAACATTTATTTTACTACATTCAGACGCTATATCTATAGTTTTTTCAGTATATTCTAATCTCAATCCACTATGTAACCACCAATTTAAAACATCAATGTGACCGTTTGTAGACGCGTCATCTATCGCTTCATAATCATATTCCAATAAAGAATTATCATACGAGTTTTTCCAATATTCTAGCACACTTACAATTCCTATACGACACGCATATTGAATATATACCTTACAATTTATATTAATATTAAATTTAATGATAGTCTTAATATCAAATACAGAATATTTTTCACCTAAAATAACTGCGTTAGCAGTATACCTTTGATCGCACAACTCATGATTGGCGAGAAACCAAGGTGCGTATTTGTTATGTTTAATATAGATGTTTGATGGGATGATAACTGTATATATCCACTTAGTTGTAATATAGTAATAAGAATGATTCCATTTACTATAAATTTTTGTATCTCTTTTATAAAATGAAATAGGATATTGATATTTTGATTCATTTTCTTCAATGTTTGACCCAGTGTGATAATTTTTGTAATGAATTATATAAAATATATTTGTCATAGTACTATTACAATTACCACATAAAACATATCAAAATCAATTTTATTATAAAAATATAAAAAAAAAGTTTTTAATTAATTGGTCATTAACAGCAAAATTAACTTCAAAGTAAAACTTTAAAGTAAATCTTAAGATTAACAAGGAACTAATTTGTAAACTTTGTCTAAGAATTGCTTCCAGATTATAAACCATTCAAAATATTTAATCAAATCTTTAATCAAACCTAATATCATAAACTGTTACATTCACTCAATTAAATCTTAAATCAAACCCAATATAATATTTTTAATTCAAATATAGCTAGCATATACTTGAACTGATTATTATTATATGTAAAAATATGAATTCAATTTTTTTTATTATGTATTGAGTTGCCAAATGCTTAAAAATAAATCAAAAATAAATTTCTCTTGGTAGATCAAATAAATGACTAAAGAAAGTAAAGAATATCCGGTTATTTATCCTACTATTGATGAGATTAAAGAATTAAATTTCGAAGGATATTGTACATATTTGAGTGATTATGAAAAAAAAGTGCATCCATTTGAAAAAATTAGAAAAAGTGATTATTGTGATCAATTAATTTATATTCCATCAAAAGAACAATTTGTTTATAGAATTGCTACATATAATGTTCATAATTTTGTAAATATTTGTCCCGATACTACACCATCTAGAAATATTGATAATACATTAGACTTAATAGAAAATGCTGATTTAGATTTTATTTGTTTGCAGGAAGTTTATCCAAGTGATCCTTCAGGTAAAATTATTGAAGAAAATTTAACTAATTATGATGATCTTAAAAAACTTAATTTTGATTATTTAAAAAATAAGATGAAATCTATAGGTTTTATTGATTGTTATATAGTTAATTCAATGTTAGGTAAAAATCCAAGTAAACTAGCAGATTGTTATTATCCTTTGGCAAATGCTTTTTTTAGTAAAAAACCGTTGATTAATTGTAAAAATTACTATCTGGAAGGCAATAGAACAGTGCTTTTTGTTGAAACTAATATAGGTCCCATTAAGGTTCTAGTAGTTGGGACACATTTAGAGTATTCAACAAAGGATGATAATTTTAGTGATAATGTACCTGAAGATTTAATTAAATATCAAGCATCACAAATTATTAAATATATTGAAAAAGAGGAAAAGGAAAGAAATATTTCTAATATTATTTTGTTAGGTGATCTAAATAATCAGTATAATCATCCATCATTATCTCCAATATTTGATCGTTTTAGATATGGATATGAAAAAAAGACTAATTCATTTTTGAGGCGTGAAGTCAAGGATTATATTTTAGTTGATAGTCTAGAAATATTTCCAAGTTATTCCCACTCAATACACTCGGGTCACAGTGATCATTTACTTCTTTTTAATGATTTTATTCATACCGATGCCGATAAAGATTTAGTTAGTAGTCTAAATAAAAAATATTTATATCTCAAAATTAATAGTGATGGATATGAAGATAATGCTGTAATTCAAAAGGAATTTTATCCTAAAAAAAAATATTTAAAAGTTCAAGTGTCAGCAGAAACAATAAATAATTCACATTTTAATTTTGATCAATGGTATTCAACTAATGATATTGAATTATTAGGTAAAACTAAATTATATCAATATCATGAAGCTATTAAAATTTTATTTGATACGTATGGTGGTAGCCGGCTAAAGAATCTTTATAAATATAGTTATAAATTATCTGGATATTATTTGAATTCTAAAAATTTATCTGAAGATGAAACAGCTGATCTAGAAGAAATACTTTTTCATTATATCAAAACTAGACCGAATATGAAAACTATAATATTATGGCCTAGTAGTGGTTGGTATAAAAAAAATGATATTTTGAAGAATACGTTACAGTTTTTAAAAAGTAAAGGAAATATTTTTTATCAGAAAAAGGTTGATTTTAATTACTATCAAGCTGCAAATTTAATATTTCATCTTTACATGACAACTTCTAGAAATAAGAATATGAATCATATTGACTTTAATACTCAAATGAAAGGATGGAAAAAAACAACAAGTATTACAAAATATCCAGTTTTAATAATATTTTATGAATATAATGGAAATCAAAATGATATAACTGGGTCAAATGCGTATTTTAAGACAGAATTGAGAAGTTTTTTTACAAAAGCGACAGTTAAAGAGTTAAGAAATTATGATGTTCTTCATATTAATGATTTTTATTCAGAAACTTTAGATAATGCTGGATTATTTTTGAATGAAAATAGTTTAGAAGTCCTGAAAAATGCAAATATATTTAAATTAACAAAAAATATAAATAATTTTAATGTGTATGCTATAAATTCTTATAAAAAAATACTTCATAATAATTTTAGTCTCCTGGAAATAGAAAGATTTATATTGACAGGTTGTTTTGTAATATTTACATATGGTACAAAATCATTTGGTGATTTGGATGGTACTGTTCTGTATGATCCTATTCCAGATGAATCTTTTTTAAAAAAATATCAAACTTGGTTTGACATCACTGGGAATAATTATCAACCTTACATTGATTTGACAATGCAAAACACATTGAGATATAAAGATTTTATAGGAGTTTTTAAAAATAAAATCGCAAAAATTCTAGGAGCTCGTAATTTACGTGAATTAATTTTGAATCCTAAATATCATTACTATTTCTTTGGTCTAAAAACTATTATATTACCATATGAGTTAATTCAGAAAGTGTTTAGATTTCGCCCTAAATCTTTGGTTGATATTATAAAAGTTGGTGATATAATCAAAAAGAAATTTAAAATACCCAAAATACCAAATTTTGTAAATGATCCTTTCTATTATAAAGAAAATATGAGCAAAACTAATATATTAAAAATTATGGAGAATTATTTTAAGACACATTATTTTGAAAAAATTACATCAACTGATATACTCACCAAATATGTTTCCAATAAACCAGTTACGATAGATACTTATTCAGATAACACACTAAAAGATCGTTATTTGTTTTTTCATTGTTTAGGATATGCATCAACACATCCCTTTTTAAAAAATTTACCATTTGAACACCAACTAACTGCCATTTCTTCACACACTAACACCAAAAAGACTAAAACTAAAAAGACTAACACTAAAAAGACTAAAACTAAAAAAATTATATAAAGTTGCAAAATATCAATATAAAAAAATTGAATAAAAGTATTCCGGTAATATGTTTCTAATAAATATCGATGTCTGATAGTGAAACCGAGCAATATGATAGCGATTTATCTGAAAATCATTCGGATAGTGAAATTGATGATGGTAATGATTTAAATTTGGGTGATGTAGTTGCTTCAGAAGGGCATTGCATTTCTGATAATAGTTCTAATAAATATGAAAAACAATTTACAAAAGATGTAGAATTTCTAATTGAATCAGGTATTGTGTTTATTCCTCAAGTAAATAGTCGTATGATGAATCTAACTGTATTATATAACATTTCTCATATGTCTCAGGATTATTTATCAATTTTGGGCTTAGATAATAATAAATGTATATCACTATGTTTGAATTTTAATGCTGGATATTTAACATCATTGGAAACTCCAACGATTACTATTACTGATGCCGGATCAATTCAGTGGCAATTAATGAATTGTTTAAAGCAATTTATTTATAATAATTTACAGGGATATATTGACAAATATAACTCAAATAAATATCATCATTCAGATAGCTATATTACTAACCTTATTAAACACTTTATAGAACGCGTTAATAACCCTGGTTATTATTGTGTCAACTGTGATAAAAAATTAAAATATCAAGGTCTTAAACCTGTAAGTTGCGGTAATGCCCTATGTTATTATCAATTTACTGAATTAGGTTTATCATGTTATCAAAAAAATGCAACCGGATCCACTACATCAGGTCTCCTCAATGAATTTAAATTTTATCCAGCAATTTGCAAAATATTATGTTATTTCGCTTATGCGTGTCTTACAAGTCACAGATGTAGTAAAATATTTGAAGAGATGCCAGAACATATTTTAAATCAGTTCAATGGAGATCGTGATAAAGCTTTTTCTAAAATGAAAAAAATTTTAGAAACATTGCCTGATATGGATTCATTATCACTATTGGATACCGAAAGTGAATTAAAACTAACTCTAAATGCTACTGATGATGATGCATATTATCTAGTTAGATGGATTCTATTAACATGTCGTGCCCATTTGGAAGTTGTTGACCCAGCTGATAAAGAGTTTGTTGAAGATATTAATATAGCTGGGAAAAAAGCAGCTAATGGTTATCAAATGTCCTCAAGTTATAACATTAAAGCGGTTTTTAAATATATCTCAAATCCACCTGAAAGAGAACAAGCCTTTTGTTCTATTTCTAAATCACCAAATGTTACTAAACATAATGGATTTCATGGATCACCCATTGAAAATTGGCATTCTATTCTAAGAAAATCTCTGATAAATTGTAGTGGCACTGATAAACAATTACACGGTGCCGCATATGGAAATGGCATTTATCTTGCACCAGATTTTGGTACATCATATGGTTATGCAAGGACTAATGATGTTGTATGGAAACCTGGTAATTTAGAAAATATAAGATGCATGGTATATTGTGAAATATTAGATGATGGGAGTAGCGGATTCAAAGGCGCTAATCCATATTACGTTATCTCAAATGAAAATTTAGTCAGAACCAAATATTTAATTGCTTTCTAAATGATTATTACAATCATAAATATTAAATAATTTTTTATACGCTAGAAAGTTTTTAAAAAGTATTATTCCAGATCCATCACAACTAGAACATCTTAAAATTTTTACTTTTGTGTTCTAGAAAGTTTTCTAAAAGTATTATTCTAGATCCATTACAACTAGAACACCTTAAAATTTTTACTTTTGTGTTCTAGAAAGTTTTTAAAAAGTATTATTCTAGATCCATTACAACTAGAATATTATAAATTTTTTACTTTTATAATTCTAGATCCATTACATCTAGAACACTTTAAATTTTTACTTTTGTTGCACTAGAAAGTTTTTAAAAAATATTATTCCAGTTACTATTACAACTAGAACAATCTAAAATTTTTACTTTTGTATCCTAGAAAGTTTTTAAAAAATATTATTCCAGTTACTATCACAACTAGAACACTTTAATATTTTTACTTTTGTTGCACTAGAAAGTTTTTAAAAAATATTATTCTAGATCCATTACAACTAGAACACTTTAAATTTTTACTTTTGTATTCTAGAAAGTTTTTAAAAAATATTATTCCAGTTACTATCACAACTGGAATATTATAAATTTTTTACTTTTGTGTCCTAGAAAGTTTTTAAAAAATATTATTCCAGATTGATTACATCTAGAACAACTTAAAATTTTTATTTTTGTGTCCTGGAAAGTTTTTAAAATATATTATTCCAGATTGATTACATCTAGAATATTCTAAAATTTTTATTTTTGTGTCCTAGAAAGTTTTTAAAAAATATTATTCCAGATTGATTACATCTAGAACATCTTAAAATTTTTACTTTTGTGTCCTAGAAAGTTTTTAAAAAATATTATTCCAGATTGATTACATCTAGAACATCTTAAAATTTTTACTTTGTTTATCTAGAAAGTTTTTTAAAAGTATTATTCCAGTTACTATTACATCTAGAACAACTTAAA
>Ga0214923_10001253_pt1 | contig 36479 bp, 38 predicted proteins | sample LL1510_MetaG_FD_177993 | JGI IMG/M metagenome (GOLD analysis project Ga0214923, IMG submission 177993) | Freshwater microbial communities from Lake Lanier, Atlanta, Georgia, United States - LL-1510 | ecosystem: Environmental > Aquatic > Freshwater > Lake | place: USA: Georgia | collected...
TGTGGTTTTCGGACCGAACGGAACGGTCTCTTGCCTGAGAATGAGATCGAAAGAATTGTGAACGAGGCGAAGGTGGGGGGGGCGAGGGAGGCACTGCTGATTTCCGGCGAGAGGCCCGGAACGATGCGTCACATCCGGGAGGAGTTGGAGCGGCGGGGAGACTCGGATTTTTGGGATTTTGCGAGCCGGGTGGCGGAGCGGTGTGCGGAGGCGGGTCTGTTCCCCCACGGGAATTTTGGAAAGATGACGGAGGAGGAGTTGGGGAGAGTGCGGCCGCACTTTGTCTCGATGGGGATGATGCTGGAGAGTGTTCTGGATGACCCCGAGTGTGCGCCGGAAAAAAAAGCTGCAGGAAGAAGGGCGGGGATCGAGGCGGCGGGTCGTGCCAAGGTTCCTTTCACCAGCGGCATCTTGGTGGGCTGGGGGGAGAGCCAGGTCTCGAGGATGGAGTCCCTGGAGGCCCTTGCGGAGATCCACTCCCGATATGGGCATCTGCAGGAGATCCTGATTCAACGTTATGTTCCGAACGCGGGATCGAGCTGGCCGGCGGGTGCACCTCCGACCCTGGGGGAGTACCGGGAAATGTTTGCGGCGTGGAGGGTGTGGGCCCCGGGAGTGGCCATTCAGATCCCCCCGAATTTGGAGCCCCGATGGGAGCAGTTGCTGGGGGAGTTGGATGATCTGGGTGGAATTTCATGGGCCCGGGACGAGGTGAATCCCAATCGCCCCTGGGAGAAGGTGGAGGAGTATGAGGCAGGGTGTTTGAGGAGAGGACGCGTTTTGGAGGAGAGGTTGCCGGTTTATGAGAGCCACTGTACCCGGGAGTGGTTGACGGAGCGGTGGATGCAGGAGGTGCAGAAGTTCGGCTTGAGGAGGCCGTCATGAACGACGTTTGGAAGATGCCTTTGGCAGATTTGAGGGAGGCTGCCAGGGAGAAGACCCAGCGTCAGCATGGACGAAAGGTGACGTATGTGATCAATCGGAACGCGAACTTCTCACGAATCTGCACCGTCGGGTGCTCGTTTTGCGGATTTGGGAAGCGGCCTGGGACGGCGGGGGCAACGTCGGATCGGATCGATGAGGTGGTGGCGCGGGTGGGGAAGACTCCCTGGGTGACGGAGGTATGTCTCCAGGGCGGAATCGATCCAGAGTTGAGTCCCCGCTACTATTTCGATCTGGTGAGGGCGCTGAAAGGGGCATTTCCCTGGATGCATCTGCACGCCTTTTCGCCGATGGAGATTGATTCCCTTTGTGAGAAGGCGGGGTGTGGGGTGGAGGTGATGGTGGCGAAGTTACGGGCTGCAGGGGTCGGCACGATTCCCGGGACGGCGGCGGAAATTCTGGTGGATGCGGTTCGTCGAAAGATCTCGAGAAACAAGCTTCCGGCCGGCCGTTGGGTGGAGATTGTGAAGGCGGCGCATCGGGCGGGGCTGCGGTCGAGTGCGACGATCCTTTTTGGGCATGTCGAGCGGTGGGAGGATATCCGGTCCCACTTTGAGGTTTTGAGGGGCGTGCAGGAGGAGACGGGTGGGTTTACGGAATTTGTCCCTTTGGCGTTTGTGCCCTACCTGAACCGGTTGGGGTTGCTCCTGGCGCGGCGTGGGGGCGGGATGAAAGCCTTGGAGGAGCGGATTCGGAGACGGGCGATGCGGCTTTACCCATTGGCCAGGATGGTCTTAGGGGATGTGATCCCAAATCTACAGACCAGTTGGGTGAAGCTGGGGGTGGAGGGCGCGGTCGAATCGCTGGGGTGGGGGTGCAACGATTTTGGAGGCACCTTGTACGAGGAGTCGATCACGAGATCGAGCGGGGGAAAGCACGGGGAGGGTCTGGAACCGGAAACGATCGTCGCGGCGATCCGGCAGGCGGGCCACGAACCGAGCCAAAGGACGACCTTGTACGATCCTGCCGAAAAGAGGTTTTCCCTCGTAAAAAAGTGTTGTCACCCTCAGGGGAAGGAGCATCTTATTCCCCGTATCGATTCACTCAACCCAAACCAAGGAGATAAAAAACTATGGCAAAGAAACCGAATGCAGCGTTTATGAAACCCGTGACACCGGACGCCGTCCTGGCAGCCATCATCGGAAGCAAGCCCGTTCCCCGCACCGAGATGACGAAAAAACTGTGGGCTTACATCAAGAAGCACGGGCTGCAGGACAAAAAGAACCGCCGCAACATCAATGCGGATCATTTGTTCAAACCCCTTTTCGGTGGAAAAAGCTCGGCAACGATGTTTGAGTTGACCAAATACGCCAGCAAGCACGTCAAATAACCGTTCCCATCGTCCCGATTCATTTGGGACGAAGATTTTACCCCGCCCTGGAGAAATTCACGGCGGGGTATTTTTTTGTCGTCAATCGTTAGATTTTCGTTAGAGTTTCACCATGGATATTACCAAACTAACGACAAAAGAGTTCAAACGGATCATGAAGTTGCTACGGAAAAAAGAGACCCTCGAACGAAAGTTGGGTCAGCTGGAGCGATCGGTGGCCAAGGTGGTGGGAGCGGGAGCTTCCGCCGTGGCGAGGGGTGCCAATCGCATCGCGCGGGGACGATCCTCTCGTCGTTCGACAGGGAAAAAGTTTAACCGGCGCGGGGGTTTGCGGAAAGTGATCCTGGAGCAGCTCGGCCGAGCCGGAAAAACCGGAGTCAAGATCAAGGATCTTGCCAACAAGATGAACATCCAGAGGCAGCGTCTGGACACCTGGTTTTATCAAAATCTCAAGAAGGTCAGCGGGCTGCGAAAAGTCGGTCCCGGGCACTATCACCTCAGGGGGTAGGATTCTTCGCGGACGAGGTAGGATTCGAACCTACGAATGCCTTTCGGCATCTGCGGTTTTCAAGACCGCCGCGTTCAACCGCTCCGCCACTCGTCCCACAGTTTCACGTTAGACGGGATTCCGGTTGAAAGCGAGTCCACCGAGAATCCTCATTGTGGGGGCGGGTTTTCTGGGCCGGGAGATCGCGAATCAGGCCGAGGCGGGGGGGTGGGCTGTGGATCCCGTCGTGCGGACGGCGGAATCGGCCCGTACTCTTCAATCTCGTTTTCCAAAGGCTTTGGCAGCGGATGCTGTTTCGAGCGACTTTTGGCAGGAGCGGGGTGGAGGTTGGTCGGGGATGGTTTGGGCGATGGCCGCCGCCCGCAAATCAGGGGATGGGGCTTTTTGCACCATGCATCGGGAAGGAGTGATCCGCGCTGCCGGATGGTCCCGGAGGGAGGGGGTGCCGATGGTTTACATTTCGTCCACATCGGTTTACGCGGAGTCGGCCGGCGGATGGGTCACGGAGGAGTCCCCTCTGGCAGAGGGTGAGGAGAGGGCGATGGCGATGATTCATGCGGAAAGGGAGACGATCCGCGCCGGTGGATCGGTTTTGCGTTGCGCCGGTCTTTATGGTGGTGAGCGGATGTTGCGGGAGCGGCCGGATGGGCCGGAGCGATGGCTCAATGTCATTCATGTCGAGGATGCCGCACGGGCTGTCGGGATCGCGTTGAGGATCCGGGGTGAGGTTTACAACGTCACGGAGGATCTGCCTTTGCGGAGGGGGACAACGGGGGGGGGTTGGGCGGAGGAGTCGCTGCGATCGCGACGGAGCAAGCGGGTGAGTAGTGCAAAGTTAAAGGCGGAGGGTTGGGTGCCGCTGCACGCGGCCGGGCTCAAAGATTCCAACCACCCGAAAGGATAAGGTTGGTTCCGGTTACCTGGGACGCCTCGGGAGAGAGGAGGTAGCGGAGAGCGGCGGAGACCTCCGAGAAGGGGACGGGGCGACCGGAGGGCAGGGCAGAGCTTGGAGGGAGGTCGATGCTGTTTTCAAGGTAGCCCGGGGAGATCTGGTTGACGGTGATTTTTCTGGAAACGAGTTGGGCGGCAAAGGAGCGGGTGAGCAGGGTGACCCCGACTTTTCCGACATGGTAGCCGGGGGCCAATTTGCGGGGGGTGAGCCGATCCGCAGCCGAGTCACCAAGGTTGACGATATGTCCCCCGTTTTTGGGAAAGAGGGGAAGGGCGGCTTGGGTGGTGAGAAAAGTGGCCGTTGCGGTGCTGTGAATCCCTGCGAACCAGGCCTCGGGGCGGGTGGCGAGAAGGGAGGTGGGTTGGTAGGTGCCGGCGTTGTTGATGAGCAGATCAAGCCGACCAAACTTGCGGCGAATTTGTTGGATCATCCGGGTGACTTGTGCGGGCTGGGATAGGTCGGCACGCACGACCAGGGTGGGAGTGCCGAAGGCGGCGATCTGACGGGAGAGACGGTTTGTTGCCAAGGTTCCGCCCCGGTGATGAAGGACAACCCCGTAGCCCAAGTCGGCGATTTGACGGGCAAGGTGGGCTCCCAGGCCGCGGGAGGCCCCCGTCACGAGGCCGATGGGAAGGGGGGAACGTTTCATGCCAGAATACCGAGGGTGCGGGCGACGGCGCGGACTTTGGGGATTTCGTGGGTTCGAAGAAGATCGGTTTTCCCAAGAATGGCAAGGACGGCGAAGAGGGACTCTGCGGAGCGGACCTCGTCTTGAAACAACTCGAATGCATGGGGGAGGGCATGACAGACGGGCCAACCGAGGGTGCGGAGCCGGAACGTGTGGAGAAAGGTTTCGGCCTGGTATCGGATTCGGGCGGTGCTGTCCTGAAGATTTTTATAGTAGAAGCCGAGTCCCGGATCGATCCAGATGGCGTGAACCCCTGCATGGACAGCACGGTCGATTTCGCGGCGAAAGTAGTCGAGCAGGGCGGAGGCGTGATCCGGAGAGTGGATGAAATCCCCCACGGAGCGGACATTCTCCCCCTGGACGTAACAGAGAATGATGCCGGCACGATGCTGGGCAACGGCACGGTAAAGATCATCGGCGGGGCGGGTGCCGGTAAGGTTGAGGACGGCAGCTCCTGCCTCCAGACACCTGCGGGCGACTTCGGGCTGATAGGTTTCGATGGAGATCAGCGCACCCTCCCGCACGAGGGGTTCCAGGATGGGAAGAAGAGTGGCAATCTGCCGGGCCGGATCCACCCGGGCGGCGTGGTGGAGGGAAGACTCAGCGCCGAGATCGATGAGGTGAGCCCCTTCCGCGTGGAGGCGACGAGCACGGAAAATCGCGGCCTCGGTGCTTGTGACGACACTTTCTCGGTACCAGGAGTCGGGACTCAGGTTGATGACACCCATCAGGTGGGGGCGATGCATGGAACAGAAGGAGTGGCCGCGAATTTCGAATTCAGCAACTTTGGCCGGCAGGTCCGAGGCATGTTCGCGGGCAAGCTGGGCGATGGATTCGATCGAAAGCATGCGCAGAAAAGATACCTGAAAGGTGGTGGTGGGGGCGAGAGTGGGGATGGACGCCAGGGGGTGGGGGAATCCAGAGTGGAGAGGTGCAGAGGAAACTGATGAGCCAAGCGGAGCTCATGGCCTGGGAGGTGAAGGCCCGAAGGTGGCTGGTTTTGGGGTTGGTGGGGGTGGTGACGGTGGTTTTTGGCGTGGGTTGGATGACGTTGAACATCAGCTACTCCATGTTGAAAAAGAGCGATGTGATGCGGGTGGCAGTGGAGAGGGTGTTGGGAAATGAACGGGTGAGACGGGAATTGGGAGAGCCGGTGACGGTGGGGTGGTCGGTGACCGGGGAGCTGGAGGACAAGCCGCAAGGGGGCACGGCAAGGTTGGAGTTTCATCTTCGGGGGTCGATCCGCGGAGCCAAGGTGACACTGCGGGCAGAGAGGGGGTCGGAGGGTGGTTGGAAATACCTGTTGCTGGAGGTCAAGGTTCCCGGACGGGAACCCATTTCCTGCGCTGACGGGACCGCCGTTGCCGGCAAAAAAATCTAGTGAGCTACCGCAGGAGCGGGCGGTTGGGAAACGGGTAGCGCTGTGGCGACAGACTCCTTGTTGTCGACGATTTCCTCCAAGGCAGCATCCAGCTGGTCGAGACCATGTTTCTGGATGATATCGCGGATGTGGACGAGGTAGTCCGGGTCGGGGCAGTAGCCCGCAGCGAGAATGTTGGAGACAAATTTCACACCTGATTTTTCGCCGACGAATTTCCGGTAGCGCTCGTTGGAGAGGAGGAACTGGGAGTATCCTTGGAAACCCGCGGCGAGGCTGGGGTAGGCGCGGAAATCGGCGGTGGTGTCCTCGCCGCTGTCCCGGGTGGGCATGTTCAGGGCACGAGGCCCGGTCCAACTGTCAAAGGCCTTCATCCCAAAGTAGTTGTTGTAGTCCTTCGCAAGCATGCTGTTGCCATATCCCGATTCGAAGATCGCCATGGCGAGGACGGCGGAGGCTGGGATTTGGGAGCTGGTTTGGATCAGCATCGCCTCCGGAATCGCATTTTCCAAAAAGCTCCTTTGCCGCCCTTTGGTTGTATCGAGGATTTTGGAAATACGGGTGGCCAACCCAAGGATATCGGTGGTATCGGAGCTATGGGAAGCGATGAGCCGTGCGATTCGAAGGTCACGCTCCTCGATCTCTTTCTTCTGGGCCAAGCGGCTCTGCAGCGAATTCCACTTTTCCTCCAGATAACTTTTCGAAAGGGCGGCGGAAAAGCGGGTGACTCCAACGAGGGAGAAAACGGCGATCCCGAAGAGGATCAACCAGGCAAAGTTGGAGACGACCAACGTGCCGAACAGCCCCAGGCGGAACTTGGGTTTTTTGGCAAAGGTTTTACGCGCGATGGCCGATGTCAGATCGACGACTTGTGGCATCGTTACCATCCTAGGATAGGTCGAGAGAGCGTCAATCCTCAGGGGGATATCCAGCCAGCCGATGCAAATCAATTCTCTAACTAGCTGTCGGAAAATGAGTTAAGCTACTGGAGTAAAAATTAATTATTGGATTTGACGGGAGGGCGAAGGATGGAGGCGAGGATCGACACAGCAAGGACACCAAGGACAAAGCCGAGGGTCCAAGGGATGGGGAGGTGGACATACCCAGAGATAAGCATTTTGAGCCCAATGAAGGAGAGAATGATGGAAAGACCGATATTCAGGTAGGCGAAGAGCTTGATGAGGCCGGCGATGGCAAAGTAGAGGGCACGAAGGCCGAGAACGGCGAAGGCGTTTGAGGTGAGGACAATGAAAGGGTCGCGAGTGATGGCGAGGATCGCCGGGATGGAATCGATTGCGAAGACGAGGTCGGTGGTGCCGAGAGCGATCAGCACCAGGAGCAGAGGAGTGCCGATCCAGCGGTTTTTTTCTCGAATGAAAAAGCGGTCTGCATGGAAATCGGGTGTGATCGGAATGAGTTTGCGGGCGATTCGAACGAGGGGGTTGTGGTCGGGCTCCACTTTTGCCTCGCCCCCCTTGAGGAGTTTGATTCCGGTGTAGACAAGAAGGGCCCCGAAAATATAGATCAGCCAATGGAAGCGGTTGATGAGGGTAATCCCCGTGAAGATGAAGAGGGCTCGTAGAAAAAGGGCTCCGATGATGCCCCAAAACAGGGCAGGGAACTGGGATTTTTCAGGGACAGCGAAGTAGCGGAGAAGAACGGCAAAAACGAAAACATTGTCGACGCTCAGGGAAAGTTCGATGACATAGCCGGTAAAAAATTCCATGGCTGGGGTGACGCCAAGGGTGAAGGCAACGAATCCTCCAAACGCGAGGGCCAGTGCAACCCAGCCGGCGGTGGCACGGAGGGAGCGGCGGAGGTCGACCGGCCTGGGATCCCGGTGGAAAAGAATCAGATCGATGGCCAGCAGGGCAAGAACAAGGGGCGCGAACAGAATCCAGCCGATATGCAGTTGGGGAACGGTCACGCTTTGAGTTGGTAGCAGGAGGGGAGATGCAGGCCAAGTGGAAGTGACTCGAAGCGTGACAGCGGGGGCCTCTCGGGGGCACTTTAGACGGCGTGAGTCAAAAAACTTTGGAGGGAAAGGTTGGCTTGGTTTTTGGTGTGGCCAACAAGCGGAGTATCGCCTGGGGAATCGCCAAGGCGTGGGCGGATGCCGGAGCCAGGCTGATCTTCAATTACCAGGGGGAACGTTTGAAGGAGAATGTCGAGGAGTTGGCGGCTACCTTCGGGTCGGAGACTCCCGTGGCCGCGTGTGATGTGACCCGGGACGAGGACATCGGCAAATTTTTTGAGTTTGTGCGGGGAAAAACGGGAAGAGTGGATCTGCTTTTGCACAGCGTGGCTTTTGCCCCCAAGGAGGCGCTGGAGGGCAACTTTCTGGACACCTCCCGGGAGGCCTTTCGGATAGCGCATGACATCAGTGCTTACTCCCTGGTGGCGGTGAGTCGTGCGGCAGTTCCGCTGATGAACGCGGGGGGGAGCATCGTCACGATGAGCTACTACGGGGCGGCGAAGGTGGTGCCCCACTACAATGTGATGGGTGTGGCGAAGGCGGCGCTGGAGGCCAGCGTTCGCTACCTCGCCTACGACCTGGGGCCGAAGAAGATTCGGGTGAATGCGATCAGCGCGGGTCCGGTCAACACCCTGGCGGCGCGTGGGATCAGCGGTTTTTCTGCGATGCTTTCCCATTATGAGGCGCATGCACCGCTAAAGCGGAATATCACGTTAGAGGAGTTGGGAGCGACGGGGGTGTTTCTAGCCTCGGACGGTGCTGCCGGAATCACGGGACAGATTCTGTATGCGGATTCCGGATACAGCGTGATGGGGATGTGAAGCCGGCCGCAAGTTCACCCCGGAAACTTTTGCTCTGGGATATTGACGGGACGATTCTCCACACGGGGAAAGCGGGGGAGGCTGCCTTGGGGCGTGCGATGGGGAAGCTGCACGGGATTCATCGGGGTTTGCAGGGCCTAGAGATCGCAGGTCGGACGGATCGGTGGATTGTGGAGCAGTTGCTCGAAAGGGATGGAAAGCCGAATGGGGCGGAGGAGGTGGCCCGATTTCTTGATGTCTATGTGGAACTTTTGGCGGAAGAGCTTCCGAAACGGAACGGGGGTCTTCACCCCGGGGTGCTGGGAATTTTGGAGGAGGCACACCAAAGACCTGAACTGGTTCAGGCCCTGTTGACGGGAAACATCGAGAAGGGCGCGAGGTTGAAGCTGGAGCGGTATGGAGTGAATCATTTCTTTGCCTTTGGTGCCTTTGCGGATGATTCCGCGTTTCGGAACGACCTCGGCCCTCATGCCAAACGCAGGGCCAAGGAGCATCATGGGGAGGAGTTTCCGCCAGAGAGAGTTTTCGTCATCGGCGACACTCCCCACGATGTCGCTTGTGCCAGGGCGATGGGTGCCAGAGCGATCGCTGTGGCCACGGGGTCGTTTACCGAAAGTCAGCTGAAGGATTGCGGGGCTGATGCGGTATTTACCGACCTGGCCCACCCCAAGGCTTTTTTTGACCTCTTGAAGTGACGGGTTGTTGGGGCTGGTGTGTCCGAACTTGCGGTCTCCGCGAGATTTGCAATGAAAGGGGATGGAATCGCGTTTTTTAGCTTCCTGGCTGGGGCTTTGTTCCCTTCTGGGTTGGGGCTCAGTTTCAGCGTTGGGCGCGGTGAATCCGGATCAACACCAGAAGCTGGTGGAGACCTGTCGCTGGCTATCCAAGCAGGATTTGTCCTATGCCCAGTCGTGGCAACCGCCGGGGCATCCGTATGTCATCACGATGGATTGCTCCAACACCGTGCGGTATATCGTATGGAGGGTTTTTGGTTTTGATATTCCACGGACCGCCTCCGACCAGTATCTCTACTTCAAACAAAGGGGCAAAATCAGGAACGTTCCGATCGAACCCGACGGAAAGGTGGATTCAAAAAAACTTCTGGCGGCCATGAGGAGCGGTGACCTTCTTTTTTGGGAGTGGACGTACAATGTGCCCCGGGATCCGCCGATCAGCCATGTGATGATCTATCTGGGAAGAAAAAAGGACGGCCAAGCCATGGTGGCAGGTTCCTCCCAGCGGATGGATGGGGAACGGGGGGGCGGGGTGGATGTTTACTCGTTCGATCCGAACGCGCCGTGCGGCAACGCAAAAAACTTTTTTAACTTCATAACCCATCACGGGCGGTTGGTGGCGTATGCCCGACCCACGGCCAAGCAGGGGTGGGCGGAGGGTGGAGGGCTAGAGTAGGGTGGGCATGCCCTCGATCAGGAACCGGACGGCGGACAAGCGACCGGACCGGGTCGCGGCCTCCATGAGTCGTTGCGGGGGTTCGTGCAGGGGTTCAAAACTCAGGCGGTAGGTTCCGAAGTGCATCGGAACAAGAACCTTGGACTTCAGATCCTCGAAAGCCCGAAGAGACTCCTCGGGATCCATGTGGTTTTCGCCAAATTTGGGGCCGTGGTACGCCCCGATGGGCAGAAGGGAGATTTCAGGGTGCAATTTTCTCCCGATTTCACGGAACCCGTTGAAGTAGCCTGAATCGCCGGCGTGGTAAACCGTCCGTCCGCCGACATCCAGGACATAGCCCCCGTAGCCGCGATGGTGATCGGTCACCTTTCTCGCGCCCCAGTGTTTGGCAGGAACAAACGTGACGGCCGCCCCGGGGAAACGGAGCCGTTCCCACCATTTCATTTCGTAGACTTTCTCGAAGCCAAGACCGTGCACCAGATCTCCCACCCCGGATGGAACGACGATGGGTTGGTTGGCCGCGATTTGCCGGAGGCTGCGACGGTGAAGGTGATCGAAATGGGCATGGGTGACCAGGACAAGGTCGATCGAGGGCAGGTGGTGCTGCGCCAGGCCGGCATGGCGGAGCCGGCGAACCACGAGAAGCCAGTTGGCCCAGTTCGGGTCGATGAGAATGTTGGCTTGCGGGGTTTGAATGAGAAAGGAGGCATGGCCGATCCAGGTGATGCAAAGTTGCCCTTTTTTGAGTTTCGGAAACACGGGTGGCACCCCGTTTCTCTGGCCGCGCCTGCGGGTGAAGAGGGCGGGCAAAAGCACATCGGTCACGAAGCGGTGGGCGGGGCGGCGAGAGCGTGGGGAGTTCCGTGGACTCAAGGAAAACAGAATGATTGGAAAATGGATCGCTGGCAAACCCTCTCGACAGGATTGGCGTGCGACCCGAAAGCGGGCAGTGTGAACCGAATGTCAGGAGTCAAAAAAGCTGCGCTGCGGGAGGAGATGCGGGCGCGGGTGGCCCGGCTGACGGAAGAGGAGCGGCGTGTGGCCTCCGGGCAAATCGAGCAGGTTGTTGTGGGGCGGGAGGAGTGGAAGAGCGCGACTGTTCTCGGCCTTTACCTTTCCCTGACGGATGAACCCCAGACCCGGGGTTTGTTGGACGCGGCCCGTGCAACGGGAAAAAAGGTTTTGTTTCCAAAAATCGAGATCCGGGAGGGGTTGACCTGGTGGGAGGTTTCGGCGCGCCACCTTCCCGAAACGAGGACTTTGTGGGAGCCGTCTCCCGATTTGTCGGTCCGAAGAGCGGTCGAGGAGATCGAGTTATTTTTGGTTCCGGGGCGGGCGTTTGATGCGAAGGGCACGCGGTTGGGTCGTGGGGGCGGGCACTACGACCGCGCTTTGTCCCGCCGAGGCCGCAGTTCAAAGGTGTTGGGTATGTTTTTCGACCTCCAGGAGGCGGAGGAGCTGCCTCGGGAGCCGCACGATATTTCCCTTCCCGCTGTGGTGACGGAAAAGGGGTGGAGAAAGTTTGAATGAAGGACAGCGAAAAGCCCTTTTTGGATCATCTGGAGGATTTGCGAGGGCTCCTTTTGAAGTGTGCCGCCGCGATCGCGGGGGGATCGGTTCTGGGGGTCATGGGTATCGGCCGAGTGATGGAAATCCTGCGCTGGCCCCTGGCGCAGACCACGGCGGGTGCGACCGTGTCCGCGCCGAGCACCTTGTTGGCTCTGCAGGTGACGGATCCGATGACCGTGACCCTGCAGATCGGAATCGGGGCGGGGATTCTGCTTTCGCTCCCCCTCGTGCTATTTTTTCTGGGGCAATATCTTTTGCCCGCACTCGATCCCCGGGAGCGGGGTATGTTACTGCCTGTTTTTTTTGTGGGGACTATCCTTTTCTTGGGAGGGGTTCTCTTCTGTTATTTCCTCGTCCTGCCCCAAACGTTGCGGTTTTTCCAGGATTTCAACCGCTGGTTGGGTCTGGAGACAAGTTGGACGATGGCGAGTTATACGGATTTCGTCCTCCAGATGCTGGTGGGGTTTGGCCTCTCTTTTGAACTTCCCCTAGTCATGGTCATCCTTGCCCGTCTTGGAATTCTGGAAAAAAAAGTGGTTTCGAATCACCGGCGACATGCGGTGGTGGCTCTGTTGGTGGTGGCGGCTTGCGTCACCCCCACCTCCGATCCTTTCAACCTGGCCTTGATGTTTGTGCCTTTGTACGCGCTTTTTGAGCTGGGCTTGGCGGGGATGGGATGGGCAGAGCACCGTTCCGCGAATCAGGACGATTCGACGAAAATTCCTTAGATTTTGATTGTGATTGGCCCCACGGTTTTTTAGAAAGCTTCGAATCGTGGACTGGAATAACCGATCAGAAAGGATTCATCGCCTGAAGGAGAAGGAAAACTTTCGGGCTGTCGTCATGCCCTTGAGCTACTGGGGAGCGGCGTTTGGTTTTGTGGCCCTGCTTTGGGAGGGAATTGTCAAGATGGACGGGGGTCTCTGTCATACCACGGTTCTTGTGCCAGCGGCTTTTTTCCTTTTGCTCCCGCTTCCTCTTGTTTTGTTCCGGCTTGTGCGCGGGCATTTCAGCAAACGCCTCTTTGCTTGAACCGCTCTTTGGGGATTCTCCTTCGCCTGAGATTCAGGCATGATCCTCCTCCATGCCCTCCGTTTTCCTTAAAACTTACGGGTGTCAGATGAACGAGCGGGACACCGAGCAGGTGGCTCGGCAGCTCTTGGATCGCGGTTATCAGCCGGCAAAAACCGAGAGAGAGGCGGATGTCATTTTGCTGAACACGTGCAGTGTCCGGGATCTGGCAGAGCAAAAAGCCCTCCGAAAAATGAGCAACCTGAAGGCCCTTCGCAAAAAGAATCCGGGCGTGGTCCTGGGCTTTCTCGGGTGCATGGCCCAGAGGCGAGGGGGGGCGTTGGAGGCGGAGATGAAAGGTCTGGATCTTGTTGTCGGAACACAGAAATTCCATCGGGTCGCGGATCTGGTGGAGGAGGCGCGGGAGGCCCGCTTGGGGGGGCGACCCAAGTTTTTTGCCGAAGTGGGTGAGGAGGAGGGATCGGAGAAAACGATTCGCGACCATGTTCTGAATCCAAAACAGGTCACCGCTTTTGTTTCCGTGATGCAGGGTTGTGACATGCACTGCTCCTTCTGTATTGTGCCGACCACGCGGGGGAGTGAGCGCTCCCGTCCGATCGCGGAGATTGTGCTCGAGGTACGCGGTCTTGTGGAGAAAGGGATTCGGGAAGTCACGCTTCTGGGTCAGATCGTCAACATGTACGGACGAAGGGAGATCCCTGCGGTTTCAGGAAAATCCGCTTTTGTTCAGCTGTTGGAAGAGCTGCAGGGGGTGGAAGGTTTGGAGCGGATTCGGTTCACCTCGCCGCACCCGCGGGGAATGAAGGAAGATTTGATCGGTTGTTTCGGCAGGCTGAGCAAGCTGTGTGAGCATCTTCATTTGCCCGTTCAGTCCGGGTCGGATCGTCTGCTCAAGGAGATGGGCCGGGGGTACACGGTGGAGCAGTACAAAAAGATCATCCGGAACGTCAGGCAAACCTGCCCCGGGATCGGGTTAACGACGGACGTGATTGTGGGGTATCCGGGTGAGACGGAGGAGGATTTTCAGATGACCTTTCAGCTCATGGAGGAGGTGGGGTTTGATAACGGATTTGTCTTCCGGTACTCGCCGCGCGAGGGCACACGCGCCCTACAAAGCGCGGGGAAGGAAGTGCCGGAGGAGACCAAAGAGCGGTGGAATCGCTCGCTCCTAGACCTCCTGGACCGGCAGGTGGCCGTGACCTCCCCCAAGAGGATCGGCTCCTTGACGGAGATTCTTGTCGAGGGGCCGAGCAAGACGAAGGAGAGTCGTCTGACGGGTCGGTCGAGGCAAAACCGACCCGTGGTTTTTGACGGGGGAGCCAGGCACTTGGGTCAGCTCCTCACGGTGCGAATCACTGAATCAACGGGATTTACCGACTACGGCGATCCGGCCATTCTGGAGTGACTTGCAATGATCTACTCCTTCACCTTGGCGCAGGTTTCCGTTTGGGTCGGGCTGGGGCTGATTTTAAGCCACGGATGGTGGTTGTTCGATCAACGGCAGTCGGTCCAGTGGATCCGTGCTTTTCCCAGGAACGACGCTTTGGGAGGAGTTCTTCTGGCGATTGCGACGGGTTGGTCGGCTTGGCTGGCGGGATCGATCAACCTGATGGAGTACACGCGGTTTCGCCCTCTTTTTATCCTGGGTGTGGTGGGTTTGGGGGTCACAAGCTGGCTTTATGTCCGGGAGTTTATCGCGGTGCGCTCGCTGGGAATCCTTTTCCTTTTGGGAGGAGATGTTCTTCTCGATGCCGCCTTTCTTCGGAACGATCCTGCCCGGCTGCTGGTGGTCTCGTATGCTTACCTGATCATCGTTGAGGGAATGGTGATGGTGGGCGCCCCCTATCTTTTGCGGGATGCAATCCATTGGGGCCTTTTCTCCCCCGTTCGGGGCAAGTGCCTGCTGGGACTGGGATTCCTTTTTGGACTTCTTTTGCTGGCGCTTGGACTTTTTGTTTATTGAACGGGTGGCGCGTAGGTTTCTTTCCCCGGAATGAAAATTCTGGTGCTTCGTGGGGGTGCGCTGGGGGATTTCCTGCTGACCTTGCCGGCCGTGGCGGGTCTCCGGGAAAAGTGGCCGGATGCGGAGATCGAGATGGTGACGGCCCGAAGACACGGGGAGCTGGTTGTGGGTCCCCGGGCGGTTCAAGCGGTCAGACCGATGGAAACAACGGGATTGGCCAGTTTTTATGCAAAAAGGGGGAATCTGGATTCCGAGTGGGCAGACTATTTCACCGAGTTTGATCTCACGGTGTCCTATCTGTTTGATCCGGACGAAATCTTTTCAGAAAATTGGAAACGGGCAGGGGGAACGGGGGAGTATGTCCGTCACGATCCGAGAAATCCGAGGGTGGCGGCTTGGAGGCATCTGGCAGAGCCGCTGAAGCGGTGGGGTGTTGAGCCGGGGGATGCCCGCCGATTGTGGGGTGAAAAGCTGAGCCTGCTGCAAAGCACGGAGCGGGAGTTGGCCTCCTGGGTGATTCATCCCGGAAGCGGGGGTGCTTCCAAGTGTTGGGCATTGGATGGGTGGCTGAAAGAGTTGGGGAAGCTAGCCCAACGACGACCCTTCTCGGTCACATGGTTGGGGGGTGAGGCAGAGAATGATTGGGACAAGCAGATTCCGGAACTCTGGAGGACGGGAAAAAATAGGTATGTTCAAAATCACGCCTTGCCCGAGGTTTTTGGGATTCTCCAGGCCGCTGACCTTTATCTCGGTCACGACAGCGGAATCAGCCACCTGGCAGGATGGAGCGGGGTGAAGTGTGGGCTTCTTTTTGGTCCCACCGATCCTGCGATTTGGTCTCCCCCCGGGGAGAGGGTGAGGTGTTGGAGCCAGGGGGGACGTTGGCCGAGAGAGGGGGAGTGGGCGGATTGGGTCGAGCGGTTGGTTGCAGATTAGCTGGTCGCCATCGATTGGCCGGCGATCCAACCGGTGGTCCAGGCGGATTGGAAGTTGTAACCTCCCGTGATTCCGTCGATATCGAGCGCCTCACCCGCGAAGTAAAGACCGGGGACGAGCCGGCTTTCCATGGTTTTTGTATCGATCTCCTTCAGGGGAATCCCCCCGCAGGTGACAAACTCCTCCTTATTCATGCTCTTACCCGTGACGTGAAGCTGTGTGGAGTTGAGGATATGAATGAGGCTGGTGGCGGATTCACGGCTGAGTTTTGACCAACGATCCTCGGGCGTGATCCCCGCCTGCAGCGCCAACTTTTCCCAAAGCCGACTGGGGAGGGGACTCCATCTGGAGCGCAGCACCATCTGGGCTCCGATCGTCTCCCTTCGCTCCTGAATCTCCCTGAAAAGCTCGTCGGCGGATCGGTGGGGGAGCCAGTTGACGAGGAGCGGGAAGTGATAGTTGAAGGAGTGAAGGGGGCGGGCCCCCCATGCGGAGAGGCGGAGGATGGCGGGACCACTCAGGCCTGCGTGCGTGATCAAGAGTGGGCCGGATTCGCGCAGATCGGTCCCAGGCACGGAAACTTGGGCTGAATCGATCGAGAGTCCCGCCAGTTCGTTCAGCCAGGGCAGAGAAATATGGAAAGTAAAAAGGGATGGAACAGGGGTGGAGAGCGTGTGCCCGAGGGCTGTGCACGGTTGGGAATCCGGGCGGCATCCGCCGCCGGCCCACAGGAAACGGTCGGACTCCATTGTGGAGCCTGAGCCAAGGCTCAGGGTGAAACCGCCTTCAGGTGATCTCTGGATGGATTGAACTCCGTGGCCTGTGAGAATCCTCACCTTGGCTTTTTGCGAGGCCTGGGTCAGGCAGTCGATGATCGTTTGGGAGGAGTCGGTGACCGGAAACATTCGTCCGTCGGATTCGGTTTTTAATTTCACCCCTCGGGATTGGAACCATTCGATGGTTTGCGTCGGGCCAAAGCGGTTGAGGGGACCGATCAGGGCACGGCCTCCCCGGGGATATCGGGTGGAAAGTTCGCGGGGGTCGAAACAGGCGTGGGTCACGTTGCACCGACCTCCACCCGAAATGCGGACTTTGGAAAGGAGGTGGGGGCTTTTTTCCAGGAGAACAACCTGGGCGAGGGGATTGGATTCAGCGGCGGAGATGGCCCCAAAAAAACCGGCCGCCCCGCCCCCGGCAATGACGATACGGGGGGAGTTCACCCTTGATCGAGGGCCCAGGCCACGGCTTGGGGAAGGGCGTGCGGGCCGTCGCCCCCGAGTTCGGTGTCGATCTGTTCGAGGCGACGAATCAGGTCGAGAACGTCTTTGCGTTCGAGCGGCCCGCCTGCGGGTTGGCAAAAGTGGGTCCGACAGCCGAAGGGCCGGGATTCGTAGATGAGGCACTTTTGGTTTTGGGGTAGGAGAAAAGGGCAGGAGCCGTCCTGGGGTTCCGGCAGATGTTTCCGACCGGTAGAGCGGAAGCCGTGGGCGGCGACAAGGGCCTCTCCGCGGGTCAGCTGGGGTGTTTTCCCGGTCCGCTTGAATTGACAGCATTCGGTCCGGCGAAGGCAGTCGCGCCGGACCGGTCGCCGGGCGAGATCCGTATAAACCGAACGGACGCTGGCAAGGGTCGCTTTCAAGAAAAGGATCCTAGATTGCAGAAGGGCCGGGGAAAAGGCGGGGCTGGCGGTTCGGCAAGGCTCTGGCAGGAAGAGGGAGTGCAAATTGCGGTCATCGGAGCAGGCATCAGCGGGCTCGTTTGTGCCCGGCGACTGATGGCGGGGGGGCACCACGTTGTGGTGATGGAGAAATCAAGAAGTCTAGGCGGCCGATGTGCCACGCGAAAATTCGGGGATCACCTGGTGGATACCGGAGCACAGTATTTCACCTTGAGGGATGCAGAGATCCGGAAAGAGGTTAAAGAGATCGCGGGAGACTATCTGAGGAAGTTGGAAAAACCGATTCTGGTGAACGGGGAGATGTATCGTCCCGGGGAAGAGCGGTTTTATCTGGCCAATGGCAATAACCGATTGGGTGCTTTTTTGTCTGAAGGGATGGATGTGAGGCGGGAGAGCGAGGTGGGTCGTGTGATCCAAAAGGGGAGGAAGTGGAAGGTTGAAGGGAAGGAGTACGACGGTGTCGTCAGCTCCGCTCCGTGGCCCCAGACGGCGGCACTGTTCGGAATGGATGCGGGCATGGTTTTGTTTGAGCCCAACCTCACGTTGCTTTTGGAATATACGATCGATTGGGAGGGTTCATTTTATGCAAAGATGAATTCCAGTGGGAGGGATCCGCTGGCTTGGGTGGCGTGTGAGAATGGGAAAGCCGGCCGAATCCAAAACGGGAGGAGCGTTTTTGTGGTTCAGGCCTCCGTCGATTACAGCCGGCAGAATCTGGAAAAAAAGCCTGAGGAGTGGATGGGGGATCTGCAGTTGAGGTTTGAGGATGCTTGGGGGGTGGATGCCGCCAAAAGAGGGGCTGTTTTTGGGCACCGCTGGAGGTATGCAAGGCGGTCGGGGGATGCGGTTTCTCCCCGCATGCCAGAAGGTTTGTATGTTTGTGGCGACTCTGCAACCGACTCACGGATCGAATCGGTTTGGAAACATGGGGAGGAGACGGCGGCTCAGATTTTGGCTGCTGGGTAGCGGTTCAACGCCCGCGTACGCAGGGAGGGAGATGGGGTGAGCCGGAGACGGGGATTGAACCCGTGACCCTCTGTTTACGAAACAGATGCTCTACCACTGAGCTACTCCGGCAGGTAGGGGTAGGTTACGTCAACAGAAGGTGTGCAGACAAACCTTGCTTGAGGCCAGAAAGGGGTGCTGGAAAAGTCGGAAATTTCAGGCCATAGTTTGATTTTATGTCCCTTGCACAACCGGTTTACATGGATTGCAATGCAACGACCCCGCTGGAGCCGGAAGTGGGGAGGTTGATCCGCCACTTTTTTGAGGAGGAGTACGGAAACGAGGGAAGTCGGACCCACGCGTTTGGAGCCCGGGCGAAGGAGGCGGTGCATAAGGCCCGGGAGCAGATCGCACGGCTGGTCGACGCAAAGCCGGAGGAGGTGATTTTCACCAGCGGGGCCACCGAGAGCAACAATCTGGCGATTCTCGGTTTGGCCCATTGGGGACGAAGCCATGGGAAAACCCATATCGTGAGCAGCCCGATTGAGCATAAGGCGGTTTTGGAGCCGATTGAGATTCTTGCGAAAGACGGTTTTGAGGTCGACTGGGTGACTCCGGAAAAAAACGGTCGGATCGATTCAGCCAAATTCATGCAGCGGATCCGCCCGTCCACCTTGTTGGTCTCGATGATGCATGCGAACAATGAGACGGGTGTGACTCAGCCAATCGGGGAAGTGGCGGAAGGAATGATGGATCATCCTGCCTGGTTCCATGTGGATGCCGCACAAACCTTTGGAAAGCTGGTCGAGCCCCTGAAAAATAAGCGGATCGATATGATCAGTGCGAGCGGACATAAGATTTACGGTCCTAAGGGGGTGGGGGTATTGATTGTCCGGCATCGAAAAAAGCAGAGGGCTCCGCTTCTTCCGTTGGTTTACGGGGGGGGACAGGAGCAGGGGCTGAGGCCCGGGACGTTACCCGTACCCTTGATCGCCGGTTTGGGTTTAGCCGCCGAGTTGGGGGAGAGGGAGCACGGGATGCGGGAAAAAAAGTGTCGTGATTTTCGAAAAAAGTTTCTGAAGGCGATCCAGCGGTTGAATCCGAAAATCCACGGGGAGGAGGGGCAGATCCTCCCGCATACGGCGAATGTCTCCTTTCCCGGCATCAGTGCGGAGGAGGCCATGGTGAGAATCCGGGATCTGGTGGCGGTATCGAACGGTTCCGCCTGCACCTCGGCGCACTACCAGCCGAGTCATGTCCTGAAGGCGATGGGGCTCGCCAAGGATGAGATCGTGGGAGCGCTGAGGTTCTCCTGGTGTCACCTCACACCGGAACCGGACTGGGAAACCATGGTGGAAAAGTTGCGAGGGTAGGAGAGAAAAGGACTCCTCAACGAAAAAGAGTCAATCGGCCGTCCGAAAAGGTCAGGGGGGTGGGCGTTGAGGAGACGCGGCACCGCGGGTGGTTTTGAAGTTCCTTCACAAGATCGTGGCTGACGAAAATCCTTCCAAGATGAAGGGTGTTGGGAATCAGCATCCAGCGACGTTCTCCAAACCGCTCCCGGATTTTTTGAAAGAGAGCGGCGTCGTCCTGAAGAGTGCAGGGAATGGCCATGCGCTGCATGTCGCCCGTGGTGAAGGCGTTCACAAAGGTCTTCTGTTCGTCGATCGAATCGCGGAGGCGGCGGGTGATGAAATCGGAAAGACCGACACCGAGGGCATTGCCTCGGGCATGCTCGGAGAGGCCGAGGGCGGCGATGATTTTGATTCTGGGTTCTGTCAGGTCCTCATATCCGTGAACACCCCTTCTCCCGATGACATTCGTATCCATTCCGGTTCCGCTAAATGTTTTGCCAATCTCATCAACAACGAGGACATCCAGCTCCCGGCAGGGAAGGGCGGGAAAGTAGTGGCGGTGCCGTTCGAGCAGGGCGGGCTCCCCCGGGAGAATCTCATCCCCCGGCAGGGCATGGATCTCGGCCGTCTCGTCAAAACCATCCTCCAAGATTGCCAGGCCCGCAAAAATCTTACCGGACTGAATGAGGAGGGAGCCCATTTCCTCCAGTATCCGAGGCATACGATCGGGCCGTGCGGAGTGAAAGGTCTCGGCGGAGCGGATCTTTCCCATGCCCACGACCATCATCTTCGTGAGACCGCTTTGGACGGGTCCGGAGAAGCAGGTGTGCAGCTTGATCCGGTTCAGGACAAGAACCCCCGCCGATGCGTGGCAGTGGCGATCCATCCAAACATCCCCCGAATCAACCGTTCCGAGCTTGATGCAGTCCATGCTGGACCGAATTTCGAGCCCGGTGGCGGCTGAAGTCAGGCCGAGAGACTCGACCATCTTTTGCTGTCCTTCGGCCGTGGCACCATTGTGGGATCCCATCGCGGGCACCAGAAAGGGTTGGGCCCCGTGTGCGCGGAGCCACTCCCCTGCAGCCTTGGTGATGGCCACGAGGTTGGATATTCCGCGGCTACCCGCAGTGATGGCGATCTCGCCCCGCGGTGGCTCTTTTCCCATCTTGTCCAGCACCCGATGGACCTCGCGGCCGACGTCGCGAAGCGGGGCGGAGACAAGCTTCTGCTCCACCTGAAAAACGTTCATCCTCCGATGGTAGGAAGATAATCGGGTCGGACGAGTCAGTTCTCGGAGGAAATGACGGGGGTCCGTGGTGAGTCCGCCCCTCTTGGAAAGAGTTGAGATTTCGAGCCCGATGAACCATTCTTTGCGGAATGCAAACCTCCCAAGAGGAGATTACGGCAACAGGGGGAGGTTCCCCAAAAAAGGGCCAAAAAAAGTCAGGAGGGAATCGCAGTTTTCTTGAGAAGTACAAGAGTCTTTTCGGAGGGAGCCTCTTTTTGGCCGTGGCTTTTCATGTTTTGCTGCTTCTCGGTTTTGGAAGTTACACCTTGTTTAAGGGATCCGCCCCCCGGATGCCTTTTACCAGTGAGGGTGGTGTGCCGGCGGAGGATGTGGGGATGGAGGCTCCACCCGAGGCGGCCCCCGAGACGATGGAGGATACCCCCGTCGAATCCTCTTCTGCTCCCTCGGATGCCCCTGCACTGGAAACGGACACGGTTTTAGCCGTGAGTGGGATGACAAGCCCGTCGATGTCGTTTCATGCCGCTCCGCCTGTTTTGGCGCCCTCGACCGCCCCTGGATCCGATCCAGCCTTAAGCAAGCCGGCAGGACGTTCCACGGGAAAAGTTTCCGCCGTGAATTTCTTCGGGGTCAAAGGGGAGGGGACGAATGTATATTTTGTGGTGGATCTCTCCGACAGCATGCTGGAGGAGCAGAGGGGTGGGGTGGCGGGATTCGCCGTCGTAAAAAACAACCTGCGGCAGATGATTCGGAGCCTGGACGAAGGCACCCGCTTCAATGTGGTGGCATTTGGGGCGTCCGGGGCAGACTTATTTCAACCGGCTGGCGTGCCCGCATCCGCCGAGATGAAAAAGGGAGCGGAGGATTTTATTTCCAGGTACAACCTTTCGTCCGAAAAAAAAGGTACGATCGACAACAAGTATCGGCCAAAAATTCCGGAATTCGGCCTGATCAAGGGTGACAAAGACACAGGTCAGATCACAACCCGGCTTGATTTAGGGTTGTTGGCCGCCTTTGAGGGGCTGGCGGACACGATCTTTTTGATCACCGACGGCAAGGCACCGGTTGTGGCGGAGGACCGCAGGGAAGAGGCCAAGCGGGAGATGAAGGAGTCCGCCATTTCAAGTGCGGATCGGGCCAAGTATGAAAAAGAAGTGGCGGAGTGGCGAAAAGATTATGAGAAATACGCAGCCGAGATGAAGGAGTACCGGGAAAAATACAAAGATCTTTTGGCAAAAAAGGATCAAAAGATAGCTGAGGCCAAGGCAAAAGGGGGGGGGAAAGTTAAGGAAGGGGCAGGAGTGGATTATGGTGTGAAAATTCCGGGGCTGCCGAATCCTCCCCAAGCGCCGAGGCAACCCACACCCCCGCAGGCCAAGAGTGGTGGCAAAGCGATCCAGCAGGCCGGAGAGGTTTATGATGAAGCTGCCCTCATCCGCCGGATCCAGGAGGTATACACCGAGTTTTACAAGAAGTCGGACGCTCCAACTCCCTCGATCCATACAGTCGGCTATATGTCCAAGCCGGATGAGACAAGATTTCTCCAGGTGTTGGCCGCGAGAAACAAAGGGACGTTTAAGGCGATCTCTGCGCCGATCAAGTGATCGGGGGGATCACGTCTCGGTTGGGACGCCAACCTCCATGCCGAGATTGCGGGCCAGGCGGATGGCATCGGCGGGAAGGGGTGGTCGATGTCCTTTGATTTCGTTGAGGTCGGTCAGGTTCATCCGGTTTCGAAGGAGTCCGACCATGGAGCCGTGCTCTCCTTGATTCAGGGCGAGGACGGCGAATTCCCCCATCCGGGTGGCGAGAAAGCGGTCGAAAAAGGTGGGTGGAGAGCCCCGCTGAAGATGTCCCAAAACGGTGAGTCGGATTTCCTGTTGAAGTTTGTCGCCCCCCGCATTCTTTAATCGGTCCATAAAATCCTGTCCCGAACAGGCTCCCTCGGCGACCACCACGACGCTGTTGTTGTGCCGGCGGAGACGGCGACGGGTGAGATTTTCTATGATCTGATTCATGTCGTATCGGAACTCGGGGATGACGGCGATTTGGGAACCTGACGCGATGGCACTCATCAGGGCTAGGTATCCGTGATTCCGTCCCATAACCTCGACTACGAAACAGCGGTTGTGGGATGCGGCGGTGGCTTTGATCATATCGATCAGGTGAACGACCGTATTCAGGCAGGAGTCGACCCCGATCGACATCTCGGTGCCCGACAGGTCGTTGTCGATGGAGCAGGGAAGGCCGAGCACCCGAAATCCAAGTTTGGAAAGTGCGGCTGCGCCCGCAAGCGAACCATCGCCCCCCAGAACCAGCAGGGCTTGGATATGCTCCTTTTTCAGGATTTCCACGGCCTCGAGTTGCGATTCTTTCTCTTTAAACCTGAGGCAGCGACTGGTGGAGAGAATGGTGCCGGCGTCGCGGATCCGGCCGCTGACCTCGATCACCCCCAACGGCATGAACTCCCGGTCAAAAATGCCCTGGTATCCGTTTTGAACGCCGACGACCTCGATGCCCAGATTGACACTGGTCCGGACGATCGAGCGTATGGCCGGATTCATTCCGGGTGAGTCTCCCCCCGAGGTGATGACTCCGATTCGCTTTAGCATAAGTTTCTTATGGTGGGCTCTTTCGGGGTTGAAGGCGAGATTGGAATCGGGGTTTTCCAAGTCGGGCGGGATCGATTAGGATGAACGGGTGACCATGGTCGTGAAAAAAGCGGAGTCGCCCAAGTTAATGAACCTCCGTGTCCGGGAGGTGCGGCCCCTGATTTCCCCTGCGCAACTGAGACGGGAAATCCCGCTCGGTTCGGTATCCGAAAAAACGGTGCGAAAATCCAGGGAGGAGGTCGAGGCGGTGTTGGCCGGCACGGACAGGAGGCCTTTGATCATCCTCGGCCCCTGTTCGATTCACGATCGCAAGGCTGCCTTGGAGTACGCCGGCCGCATCCGGAAAATGAGGGACGATTTGGGGGAGAAGCTGCTCCTTGTGATGAGGGTTTATTTTGAGAAGCCAAGAACCACCGTTGGCTGGAAGGGGTTGATCAACGACCCGGGCTTGGACGGGTCCCTCGATCTGGAGGGAGGATTGAAAGCAGGACGAAGGCTTTTGGCCGAGATCAACGAGATGGGAGTCCCAGCCGGCACGGAGTTTTTGGATCCGGTGGTGCCTCAATATCTGGCGGATCTTGTGACCTGGGCGGCGATCGGGGCCAGGACAACGGAAAGCCAGACCCATCGAGAGATGGCCAGTGGTCTTTCGATGCCTGTCGGTTTCAAAAACGGGACGGATGGAAGCCTGCAAGTGGCCGTGGATGCGATGCTGTCGGCCCGGGCCGCCCACGCGTTTGTCGGGATCGATGCCGAGGGTGCGACCAGTGTGGTCTGCACGGTGGGGAACAGCTCGACGCATCTGGTTTTGCGTGGCGGACGGGACCGGACGAATTACGATCCGGCCAGTTTATCGGCGGCACGCGAATCTTTGAAGAAACATGGTTTACCCGAGCGTTTGATGGTGGATTGCAGTCATGCAAACTCCGGCAAGGAGGCGACCAAGCAGGAGACCGCCTGGAAAAGCGTCATCGAGCAGAAGCGATCCGGAGCCCCGGGAATCCTGGGGCTGATGTTGGAAAGCCATCTGGAGGAGGGGAGGCAGGACATTCCGCCGGAGGGGCCGAAAGGATTGAAATACGGCGTTTCGATTACGGATGCGTGCATGGGTTGGGAGCAGACGGAAGCCCTTTTGCGCTGGGCTGCAAAGTAGGCAGGGATTGGCCGTTGGGGGTTTTGGGATTACCATCGAACCTTGAAGAAAGAGGGAAAAGCCGATTCGGGACAGGTGCGGGCAGAGTACGCCCGGCACGTGGTTCCGTCGTATAAACGGCCGGCCACGGCTCCTGTTCTGGTAAGGGGGAAGGGGGCAAGGGTGTGGGATGCGGAGGGGAGGGAGTACCTGGATTTTGGCAGCGGGATCGCGGTGAACTGCCTCGGCCATGCCCATCCGCGGTTGGCCGGGGTGATGAAAAGGCAGGCGGAGGAGCTGGTCCATGTTTCCAATCTTTTTTTTCATCCGAAGCAGGCGGAGTTGGCGGGAGAGTTGGTCGGGCGAACAGGGCCCGGAAAAATATTTTTCTGCAACAGCGGGGCGGAGGCAAACGAAGCGATGGTGAAGGCAGCCCGGAAGGCGGGTGTGACCCAGGGACGATATGAAATCATCACCACCCTTAACTCCTTTCACGGCCGGACCCTGGGTATGATCGCGGCCTCGGGGCAAGAGCGGCTTCGGGAGGGGTTTGGGCCCGTGATGCCCGGGTTTGTTCATGTCCCTTACAATGATCTGGGGGCGGTGGAGAAGGCGATGGGACCCAGGACGGCGGCTGTGATGATTGAGGGGATTCAGGGAGAGGGCGGTGTGATTCCCGCCACTCCGGAATATCTTTTGGGACTACGGAAGCTGACCCAGGAACAAGGCATCTATCTGCTGATGGATTCGGTGCAGTGCGGACACTATCGGACGGGCCGGTTTCAGAGTTATGAAAAGATTTTGGAAAAGACGGGCGGGGGGAACGGGTTCGTCCCGGACGCGGTTTCGATGGCAAAAAGCCTGGGCGGTGGATTCCCGATCGGAGCGGTTTGGCTGGGGGAGAAGCTGGCGGATGTTCTGGGTCCGGGGACCCATGCCACGACCTACGGGGGGACGGCGCTGGCCTGTGCCGTGGCCCTGGAGGTTTTGAAAATCATCGACGAGGAGGATCTCGCAAAAAACATCGATAGGATGGGGGAGGAGTTAAAGAGCGGATTGGGGAAATTATCGGGTCGGGGTTGGGTGGGAGAGGTGAGGGGCTTTGGAGGAATGGTCGGGGTGACGGTGAAGGGAAAAAGTCATGCGGAGGTTGCCGAGACTTTGGCCAAGGCGGGTTTGCTGGTCGTTCCCGCAGGCTCGGATGTTTTACGGTTTCTCGCTCCCTACTCGGTGTCGATGGAGGAGGTGCGGGAGGCGGTGAAAAAAGTGGAGTCGACCCTATGAGGCATCTGCTCAAGCTGCAGGGGATGAGGGAGCCGGAGGCGAGGGAGATCCTTCGGCTGGCGCGGTTGGCAAAAAAAGCACGGGGAAGAAAACGTTCGGTCCAGGGTCCTTTGACGGGGCAGATCTGGGCCCTGATTTTCACCAAGGCGTCGACCCGCACCCGCGTGTCTTTTGAGGTGGCGATCCGGGAGCTGGGTGGGGTGCCCAGCTTCCTCAGTGCTGCGGAAATCCAGCTGGGGAGAGGGGAGTTGGTGCGGGATACAGCCCGGGTCATGGGACGGATGGTGCACGGCGCGGTCATTCGGACCTTTGCACAATCGGATGTGGAGGAGTTTGCCGAATTCGCAAAGATTCCCACGATCAATGCCCTCACCGATGACGAGCATCCATGCCAGATTCTGAGTGATATTTTCACCATTGAGGAGAAGAGGGGTCCGATCCAAGGCAAGAGGATCGCCTTCATCGGGGATGCAGCTTGCAACGTTCCAAGATCCTGGGCGGAGGCGGCGAGGATATTTGATTTTCAACTGGTCTGTGGGGCTCCTGGAAAATTCCGCCCGCCCGCGGTCGGAAGCCATGTGAGTTGGATGGAGGATCCGATGGAGGCGGCGAGAGGGGCCGATGTGCTGTACACGGATGTTTGGGTTTCGATGGGGAAGGAGTCGGAGACAGCGGAGCGGGAAAAAATCTTTGCCCCCTACCAGATCGACCGGAGGATGGTGAGGTCAGCCAAGGGGGATGTGCTGGTTCTGCACTGTCTCCCCGCGTACCGGGGAAAGGAGATCAGCGCCGAGATTCTGGAGGAGCGTTCGCAGGATATTTTCGATCAGGCGGAAAACCGACTCCATACCCAAAAAGGAATTCTGGAGTGGATTGTGGCTAAGCCGTTGAGGGGCAGGAAGTAGTCTTTCGGATGGTCTGGACTCGACCCGATGCCTTGGGGAGGTAGGGTACCCCTATGAGCGCAGTGGCAACTCCAGTTGCGAAGAAGGTAAATTTACGCACCCCGGAGGTGATGGAGGCCGTGGCGGCCGAGGTCCAAAAACATTACCGCAGCTTGGCGGTGGAGTATGTCAGGGCGACGGGACGGGCGTTGGAAGCGGCGGAGATGACCGTGGTCTTGGCCAAAGCTTTCGGATTTTGTTACGGGGTGGAGAGAGCGATCGATCTGGCTTACGCCGCGGCGAAAGTTTTCAAGGACAAGAGGATCTTTCTGTTGGGGGAAATTATCCATAATCCGGAGGTGAACGAGCAGTTGCGGGAGATGAAGATCCAATCCCTCAAGCGTCACAAAGAGGGATACGACCTAAAGGGTTTAACGGCGGAGGACGTGGTGATCGTGCCCGCCTTTGGGGCGGAGGTGGGGACGATGGATGAGCTGAAAAAAATCGGATGCCAGACGGTGGATACAACCTGCGGGGACGTGATGAGCGTGTGGAAACGCGTCCGGCAGTACAACAAGGAGCGGGTGACCTCCATTATTCACGGAAAATCCTCCCATGAGGAGACGATGGCCACGAGTTCCCGGGCCCTCAGCACCGACGGTTTGGGGCATTATCTGGTGGTTTATAATTTGGAGGAGACCGATTACGTTTGTAACTATATCCGGAAAGGGGGCGATAAGGCCGAGTTTCTAAAAAAATTTGAAGGTGCCCACTCCCCTGGGTTTGATCCCGAGAAGCATTTGCAGGCGGTGGGGGTGGCGAATCAGACGACGATGATGCGCGGGGAGACGGAGGAGGTTCAAAGGCGGATCAAGAAGGCGATTGAGGACCGGTTCGGTGAAAAAAAGATGGGGGAACACTTTCGCTTCTTCGACACGATTTGCGGAGCGACGCAGGAGCGTCAGGACGCTTTGCGGGATCTTTTGGTGGTTCCGCTGGATCTTTTGCTGGTGGTGGGCGGTTACAATAGCAGTAACACCAGCCATTTGGCGGAAATGGGAGAGGCCAAGTTGCCCACCTATTTTATCCGGAACTGCACCAAGATGATCTCAACGGATGAGATTGAGCACTACGACCAACATGCCCAGAAGGAGAAGAGAACGAAGGGGTGGTTGCCCAAGGGGAAAGTGAAGATCGGGGTCACGGCCGGGGCCTCCTGTCCCAACAACGTGATTGAGGAGACCATCGCCAAGCTGTTTCAGTTTCGCGGGGTGGATGTGAAGTCTCTCATCCCGGAAACGACTTCCTGACTTATTTCGCCAAGGCAACCGAGAGTTTTTCCACAAGTCCGCCAAAGCTTCCGTTCGTAAACACAGCCACGACATCCCCGGTTTTGAGGCGGGGGAGAAGGTCTTTTAGGATTTCCTCTGGACCGGGTAAGTAAAAGGATTCGCGGCCGGCTTTGCGGATGTCGTCGGCAATCTTTTTTGGATCCAGTCGCATCTGAGGATCGATCTGGTCCTTGCGTGCGATTTCGGTGATGTAGACTCCGTCGGCAGCCGACAGGGATTGGGCCAGTTCGTTCTGAAAGATGCCACGGCGGGTGGTATTGGAACGGGGTTCAAAGAGAGCCCAGAGGCGACGCCCTGGGTACTTTGCCCGCAGGGCGGCGATCGACTCCCTCAGGGCGGATGGGTGGTGACCAAAGTCGTCCACCAGGGTGATCCCCTTGGCTTCGGCCCGGACCTCGAGACGCCGCCTGACACCCCGGAACTCCGGCAGGATCGAGGCGATCGTTTCCAGGGAAACACCAAGGGTGTGGGCTGCGCAGATTGCCATGGAGGCGTTATGGACGTTGTGGCGTCCCGGCACTTTCAGATGAAATTCACGGCCGTGAAGGGAGAGGACCGATCCGGAAGCGTCCTCCTTGAGAACTTTGTATCGGGCGGCAGCCTGGGGACCGGAGCCAACCTCGAGAATCTCGCAAGGAGCGTCCTTGGCTACCGCGAGGGCGTTTGGGTCGTCGGCATTGATAAGGGCTAAGCCGTTTTGCGGGACTTGTTGGAGGAGTTGGCGAAAGGATTTCTGAATGGCGGCCAGGTCGGGATAGATGTCGGCGTGATCAAACTCCACGTTGTTCAGGATGACCAACTCCGGAAGGTAGTGGAGGAACTTACTGCGTTTGTCGGCAAAGGAGGTGTCGTACTCGTCGCCCTCCAGCACCCAAAAAGGGCCTGTTCCGTGGTGGCAACCGGCGGGCAGGTCGAGGGGAACACCGCCAATGAACCAGCTGGGGTGGAGCCCCGCCTTTTCCAAAAGGAAGGCAAGCATGGTGGAGGTGGTGGTTTTTCCGTGGGTACCCGAGACCACAAGATTCCGCGTTTTGTAGAGGAACCAGCCCCGGAGCAGTTCGGGCAGGGAGACAAAGGGAATGCGGTGGGTGAGAACAGCCTCGAGCTCGGGATTTCCGCGGGACAGGGCATTGCCGACGATGGCGAGGTCGGGCTTGGGGGTGAGATTTTTCTCAGCATAACCTTCGTGAAAGACGATGCCCCGTTCGCGGAGAAAATCCGACATGGGCGGGTAAACAGCCTGGTCGGATCCCGTGACTTGCAGGCCGATCTCGCGGAACATCGCCGCAACCGTCCCCATCCCCGTTCCGGCGATGCCGAGGAAGTGAAGGTGTTTGAGTTGGGCGCGGTCGAGCATCAGGTGTCCCTCCTCGGATGGCGCAGAGACAGGGTGGAGTCGAGAGAAAAACCTAAAACCTCAGAATGAGGTCGGCCCCGGCGGCAGCTTTTTCAACTTCCCCCGCCGGGTAGTGGGTCACAGGCGGGGTGGAGGGAACGGGGGTTCCGGTGGGGATCAGGATGCGGGTTTGGGGGGATATGATCGAGTCCCATGAACCGATGGGACCCCCCAGGTCAGGCTGGAGGAGCAGGAGGGCGGAGGATGAAAGGATGAGATCGACGCGCAATCTTCCGGTGGCGGTCAGGCCGGCGGCGAGGCGCAGAGCCTCCTCGGCGAGGCGGCGTTTTCCCTCCGGAGCACTCTGGCAAAGGATGGCGACTCTTTTCAACGTGGATTGTAGGAGCGGCTTGCCTTGCATCGCTCGATGAGTTCGGCGAGAAGTCCCGGACCCCCAAGGACGATCTCGGCCGAGTGGCTCGGCGCGTAGGATTCCACCGCGCGGGGACAACCGAAGAGCCGAAGTCCCTGGGCAACCAGTTTTGGCAGGCGGGGATCCAAAAGAGCGGAAGCGCCCTCGTGCAGAAAATACGCCGAGAGGGAACCCCCTGACGACAAACCCTCCCGGGTATCCTTCCAGAAGGCCTGATTCGACGGGGTGTCCGGAGGTGCAGCCAGGAGATGCAGTATACTCAAACCCAACCTCGCCGACCCACCCGACGTTGGGCTACACCAAACCGGCGCGCTTCAGCGTCGAGTAGGCGCCGTTCTTGTCGATCGTCTTCATCGCACGCGCGGTGAGTTTCACCGTGATATGACGTCCAAGTTCGGTGACATAGATCCGTTTCGTGCGCAAATTCGGACGGAAACGACGGGCGGTGTTGGCGGTAACGTGGGTGCCGATACCCCCCGACTTCTTGGATTTACCACTTCGGATGATTTTACGGCCGAGGGAGGGGACGGCCCCCGTGATTTGGCAGCGGCGGCTCATTTCAGGAGGAGGACATTTCTAGCCCTCTTGATTGCTGTGTTGAGTTGTCGGTGAAGATGGGCGGGCATGCCGGTGACCTTCCGGGGCAGGATTTTGCCGGTCTCGGTGATGAATTTGCGGAGGAGCTCCACATTCCGGAAATCGATGGCTTCGCCGTTGATGTCGATCCGGCGGCGGGGCGCGGACCGGTTCATGCGGCGGGGGCGGCGGGCTTTTTTAACAATCATTCGTTTACTCCTTGGACTTGTTTTTTTCCTCTTCGTCGGACTCGTCCCCACCCTCCTCGTCGGAGGTTTCGTTGGAGTCCATCAAAGGTTGGGCGGGTTCCCAACGGTTCTTGCCTTTGTTTTCCTGTTCAAACCTAGACTGGCATTCGACCGTGAAACGCGCAAACGGAATTGCCTCAAGACGGGCCACGGGGATCGGTTGCCCCGACATCTCGCACACCCCGTAGACGTGGGCCTCGATCCGTTTGAGGGCGGATTCGATCTCATAAAGCGCGTCCTGCTCCTGGCTGAGGAGGCTGAGTGCGAAATCCTTCTCGTACGCATCGCTCCCGGCATCAGCCTGGTGCATCCCGAAGGCGGACCCGCCTCCCTCGCCCCGCTCGCGAAGGCTGTCCTTTGTGACTCCCTGCATCTGGTCGACGATATGATCGCGAAGCTCGGCCAACTTGAGTTTTTGTCTTTCCAAAAAAGCGGAGGAGAATTTCGGCGGTTTGGCCGGTTTTGTGTTTTCGTCCAAGGGACGCAGAAACTTGGCCGGAGTTTTGATCGGAAAAGGGGGTCCGGAGGGTTTTTTGGGTGCAACCGTCTTGGACGAGGCCTTCTTTTTGGCCTTGGAGGAGGCGCGGGGCTTGGACTTTTTCCTCAAAACCTTCTTTTTGGGTTTGGATTTTGAGGCTTTTTTGGATTTTGACTTCTTGGCCATGAAATTTCAAACCTAGCTTAGCCCCAAGGGTTTGCCAACCGCAAAAGGGGGGATGTTAGGCGTTTTCGAGGCTGAGGTAGGTAGGATGGGAGAGACCTTTTTCGTAATTATCCAAAAGATCCATTCCCTCGGTCGCCTTCATTTTGTCCTGTTTGATGGCCTCGTCGATCTGGCCCTTGATCATGCGGGAAAGTTGGCTGGTTTCGTACTGGACGTTCCCCAAGACCCTGCCGATGGAGAAGCCCGGAATGGTCTCCTCGATGTAAAATCCGTCCGGTTCATCCGGGTCGAGGTACACGTGGGCCTCGTTCACGGAGCCGAACAGGTTGTGGAGGTCGCCCATGACATCCTGGTAAGCCCCGAGAAGGAAGAAGCCGAGCAGGTAGGGCTGACCGTTCAACAGATGCAGGGGAAGGCTGGAGCGGATGCCCGAACCGTCCACAAAATGATCGATTTTTCCGTCGGAATCACAGGTGATGTCCACGAGACGGCCCTGTTGGGTGGGGGCCTCGTGGAGCCGGTGGATGGGCACGATGGGAAAGAGCTGTTTGAGCGCCCAGTGATCGATGAGGGATTGGAAGACACTGAAATTGCAAAGGTACTGGCAGCCGAGCTGCTCCTGGAGTTTTCGGATCTCCTCGGGCGGGGGGCGGCCATTCTGGTACAAGGCGGAAATCTTCGAAATCAGATGCCAAAAGGAGTCCTCGACGCGGGCTTTCGTGGCGAGATCGAGAAGGCCGAGATCGAATCGGGCGGCGGCCTCCTCCTTGACCGTCAGGCCGTCATGGAGGGACTCCCGGCGATTTTTGCGGTTCAAATTGACGACCAGATCGGAGAGTTGGCGGACGAATTCCGGATCCTCCTCCTTGGCCTGGACAAAGGGGCGGGGGGTTTTCTCGATCGTGCCAAACACCTCGACAAGCAGAACGGAGTGGTGGGCCACCGTGGCCCGCCCGCTTTCACTGACCAGGGTGGGATGGGGGACTTTTTCCTGCCGGCAAACCTCGGAGACGGAGCGGACAACATCCCGGGCGTATTCGGCCAAGGTGTAGTTCATCGAGCTTTCGGAGTCGCTGCGGGATCCGTCGTAATCGATCGCCAAGCCGCCCCCGACGTCCAGGTAGGCGGGTTTGAGGCCGAGATGATGGAGTTGCGCGTAGAAGCGGGTAGCCTCCCGCACCGCCCGGCGGAGCGCCAGAATATCGGGGATCTGGGACCCGACGTGGAAGTGGAGCATTTGCAGTGCCTCCGGACAGCCCTCTTTTCTGAGGTATTCGACCGCCTCGAGGAGCTCACTGGTCGAAAGACCAAACTTGGCGTCATCGCCGCCGGAAAGGGCCCATTTGCCGACCCCGCGGGCGGAGAGACGGACACGGACACCGACCAAGAGTTGGACCTGCATCGCGCGGGCGGTTTCAACAGCGAGGCGGAGCTCCTCGGGCTTTTCGATCACCAGGATCACTTTTTTCCCAAGTTTTCGTCCCAGCAGGGCGGTCCGGATGAATTCGGCATCTTTGTAGCCGTTGCAGACGAGCAGACTTTCCGGATCACGATGGTGGGCGAGGCCGGCGAAGAGCTCGGGCTTGCTTCCGACCTCGAGTCCGAAGTGAAAGGGTTCGCCCGCATCGAGGATCTCCTCCACAACCTCCCGCATCTGGTTGACCTTGATCGGAAAAACACCGCGGTAGGCGCCTTTGTATCGGGCGGCCTTGATCGCCTCGACAAAAGCCTCGTTGATCGCACGGACGCGGTGACGCAGGAGATCGTGAAACCGGATCAGGAGGGGGTAGTTGAGTCCGCGCTCCCGGGCCCGGGCGGCGACTTTCACCAGATCGATCTCGGCGCCCTCCGAGTTCAGGGGGCGGACCGTCATGTTTCCGGAGGAGTTGACGCCAAAGTAGCCGCTGCCCCAGCGGCCGATTCCATAGGTTTGGATTGCGCGATCAATCGACCACGATTCAGGTGTGTCTGCCACAGGATCATTGATATACGGCCTCAGCGGAAGAATGCAACGATTCCCACTCGTTTTCAGCATCTTGCGACCCGGGGGGCAGTCGGTAACCTGTGGCGATGACCGACGCCATCCATGTTCAGATTCTGGGCCTGATGCCGGCGGCAAACGGGATGGCTGTTTTTCTGGGGAATGAAACGAAAACATTCAGCATTCACGTGGATCACGGGGTGGGAACCTCGATTGCCCTTTTGTTGAAAGGGGAGAAAAGGGAGCGTCCGCTGACGCACGACCTGATTCACCTGATTTTGCAGGGGTTTTCGATCACCGTCGACCGGGTGATCATCAATGACCTTCGCAACGACACCTACTTTGCCCGCCTGACCTTGCGGCAGGTGGGGCCGGGGGGCACCTCGATCACGGAGATCGATGCGCGGCCCAGCGATTGTGTGGCGGTGGCGCTGGAGACGCAGAAGCCGATCTACGTTGCAAAAAGTGTCTGGGACAAGGTTTCCGACATGACCCCTTTTCTGCAGGAGCTGAAAAAAAAGTTTGAGACGGGGGAGGGCATGGAGGAGGAGGGCGGAGAGGAAGGGGAGGGGGATTCGAAAGGAAAACCGCGGGATGGCGGGAAAGGACCCGGAAAAAAAATTTAGTCCGTTCTTTGTCCCCCCGTGGATGAAAACGAGGACGGCAGGTTTGTGTCGGTCAAGGTTTTCAGAAAAGCAACAAGTGCCTTTTTGTCCGAACGGCTCAATTGCATTCCCTCTGCGGGGTGTTTGGAGAGGTTGGGATCGAGGGTGGGGCTTCGTTGCACACCCGTCGAGTAGTGATCGATGACCTCTTCCAAGGTTTTGAACCGGCCGTCGTGCATGTAGGGAGCCGTCTGGGCGACATTGCGCAGGGTGGGGGTGGAAAATTTCCCGGCATCGCTTTCCCGACCCGTAACCCGGCGTAGACCCGGATCAGCCGGGGAGGCGTCGAGGCCGTTGTTATGAAACTGCGAGTCGGTGAAAAGGGCTCCCCCGTGACAGTGGAAGCAGTCGGCACCGCGTTGACCCATGCGAGGCTCAAATTCCGTCATAAACAGTTCATACCCCTTTTGCTCCTCGGGGGTGAGTTGGGTCAATCCGGCCATGGCCAAATCGAACCTTGATCGGTAACTGGTGAGAGTCAGGATAAACTGCTCGAGAGCGAGGGCGATCCTGTCCGGGCTGATCTTGGGTGAGCCGAAGGCTTTTTCAAAAAGCGGTGGGTAAGCCGAGTTGGAGGAAAGTTTCTTTGCCACGTTTTCCAGAGATTCGTCCATCTCGTCGTGTTCCTGGACGGGCATGAGGACCTGCTGTCGAAGGGAGGTTGCCCGCCCGTCCCAGAAGAAGCTTTTCTTCCAGGCAAGATTAAGGAGGGTCATCGAGTTTCGCGTTCCGGGATCCCCGTGGATTCCGATGCTCAAACGTCGGGGGTCGGAGAAGCCTTTTTCGGGATTGTGGCAGGCAAGGCAGGAAATGGAGTTATCCCTGGAAAAGGCGGGATCCTGGAAGAGTTTTTTTCCAAGGGAAACGCGCTCTTCGATCAGGGGGTTATCCATCGGCAGATCCGGCATGGGGAAAGTCGCCGCCATTTGGAAGCGAAACGGCGTGTATTTCTCTGGAAGTTCAATGGGCCGCTGATTCTTTCGTGGGGCGGGGGCAGGAACGGAGGAGAGAAACTGACGAACCTGGATGGAGCCGCGGAGGTTGGCGGCGAGTTTATCGGCGAGGGGATCGTTTTCCCGTGAGTGAGTGGAGACACCGTCCCGTTGGATCGCAATGGAGCGCGGGGAGTTAAAAAGAGAGGCGAGGTCAAAATCCAAACGGAGAGTGGCGTCGTGACGGAGGTCGAGAGGTGCAGTCAGGCTGATCGGGGTGCGCCGGGGATCCCGAGCGAAATGGTAGGCGTAGCCTGAGGGCATCCCGTTACCTGCTCGAAAATACCCTTCGAGGGCTAGAAAGATGTAACCTCCCTGCCAGTTCCAGTGGAGGCCGTTGATGTTGGGATTGAGCGGGTCATCCGCAGGGATCTTGGAGATATCGGCATGGTTGGTCTTTTCGTCGGGCCCAAAAGAAAAGCGGATGGCCCGATATGTGGCAGGTGGAATCTCTCGGAGGATGAACTGGAGTCGATGCCGTTCGGCATCACACCAAGCGTGTTGATGGGGGAGTTCTACCCATCCCCCGGATTCTTTTTCCAGCGCGAACCCCGAAAGCAGAAAGCTGATTCGGGTGAAGGAAACGGTTTCCTTCGCGGAGTTTTCATAGCGGAGAGAATCCAAGATCAAGGGGGATCCCATAAAAGTGGGTTGAAGGACGGTTTCCAGGTTTGTTCCATGGGCAGGATGGAGAAGAAAAAGAAAGAATCCAGCGAGGGTCGGAAAGGAGCTTCGTGGGAGAATGAATTTCACGGCTTATCGTAGTGAAGGTCGACCCGTGGGGTCACCCCAGAATAACTTGTGGGCAGAGAAGTGAAATCAGTACCCTAGGTTGTCATAGGCAGCCATTCCGGTGCGGGTTAACTTATAGAATTTTCGCGGGGTTGTGGCTGAATTTACCGTCTCTGTATATGCTCCGATATTGCCGGTGGCGGTCACGGTTCCGGATAGGGGTGTCCATGTGGAACTGGAGAGGTCTGTTGAGGTAGATACCTGGTAGCTTCCGCCTTCCACTGCGTTCCAAGAGAGAGTCACGGTGTTGCCGGAAACTGTTATGGGAGTGGAACTCCATGTCTCAACGTTATTCGTGCCGCCTTTGTAATATTGGTTGAGAGGAGTGTCTGTGTTCATCACGGTGAGGGTGGTAATGTTTCCTGGTGCGGGTGGGGAACCGGTCGAGGCGGGGGGAGTGGCCATAAACCAAGGACCCACATTGTAAGGATACCACGGAGTACCATCCGCCTTGATCGATACGAAATAGGCCCAAGTTCCGTTGGGATATTCGGGTGTAACGCAGTAGCGGGCGTTGTATTTGTTGAGGTCAAAATCTACTCCCTGCGTGTAGCCATGGTCACCCAAGTAGTCGTAATCCTCGGCATAGTGGCCAAGTTCATAGGTGGTCGAAATGTCAGGGCCATTTTTAAATGGTTTGTTGGTTTGTGCCGCCTGGGCCCAGGGGGGGAGGCTTTTCCGGCCAGTGCTATTGAGATTGGTGGTGCCGTAGTTCCCGTCGCGGAGGACGTACCCGGAGATCATCCGGCGAACCGTGCTGGTGGGATTGGTCGGATCGGAATATCCATAGGGTCCGTAGA
>Ga0214923_10001254_pt1 | contig 36471 bp, 42 predicted proteins | sample LL1510_MetaG_FD_177993 | JGI IMG/M metagenome (GOLD analysis project Ga0214923, IMG submission 177993) | Freshwater microbial communities from Lake Lanier, Atlanta, Georgia, United States - LL-1510 | ecosystem: Environmental > Aquatic > Freshwater > Lake | place: USA: Georgia | collected...
GTTATCGCACAAAAAGGCGGCGGGCACTGCGAGTGGTTTTGCGGGTTGGTTTGCCTATTTCGGGGCAGCTTCGGCTGGCTATCCGCTAGGAGCTATCGCCCAGAATTTTGGCTGGTCTGGATTCTTCTTGATCTTAGCAGCTTGTGGAGCAATTACTATGTTGCTCTTCCTGCCGATGTGGAATGCAAGGGCTGGCAAAATCGACAAGAAGAACAGTAACAGCATGGAAGATGACGAAGCTGTTGCTTCACCGCGCTAGAAGTTCTATACTCATCGTTTAGCCAAAAGAGTTCAAAAATTTACATTTGGCCAAACCTTGCGTTTGGCCGATTGGTCAATATATATGTGGGTTCCCCTTCACCTTCACTCCCAATTTTCTGTTTTAGATGCTGCTTGCTCAGTTAAGGGCATTGCGAGCAAAGCGGCGCTTTGTGGGATGGAGGCTTGTGCTCTTACAGACCACGGCAACATGCACGGCGCTGTCGATTTTTATAAGGCATGCTTAGCTGAAGGAGTGAAGCCAATCATCGGTTGCGAGGTCTACATGGCCCCGCAGAGTCGTTTGGAAAAGAAGCGCTTAGGGCCTGGCATCAAAAATGCCTATCATCTTGTACTGCTCGCCAAAAATGATGAAGGTTACCACAATCTATGTCGATTGACTTCGATTGGCTACGTCGAAGGGTTTTATTACTACCCTAGAATTGACAAAGAGGTTCTGCAAAAGTATTCGAAAGGTTTGATCTGTCTTTCTGCTTGCCTCTCTTCGCAAGTCGCTGAGGCAGCGATGAAAAGTGAAGCAGCGCTTCTTGACGAGATCAAATGGCACCACGATCTTTTTGGTGAGGATTACTATCTAGAGTTACAAAGACACAAGATGGCAGAGCCTTCTTTTTCAGAGTCTTGGCTCACGCAAAACTACGAAGAATTCATTGAAAAGCAAGAGCGCGTCAATGTGGCATTAGTCAGCGCCTCTAAGCAATTAGGCATTCCACTTGTCGCCACAAATGATACACACTATCTCGAGCCAGAAGATTGGCTTGCGCATGAAATTCTTTTGAATATTCAGTCGGGTGAACCTGTAGAAATTTGGGAGCGCGACAACCAAGGCAACCCCACAATCCGTGTGCCTAATCCCAAAAGGCGTGTCTATCCGAGTCGAGAAGTCTATTTCAAGACTCCTGAGCAAATGGCTAAACTGTTCGAAGATCTGCCCGAGGCGATTTCTAATAGTGTCGCGATAGCAAAAAAGTGCCATGTCGAACTCGATTTCAAAACGAAGCACTATCCTGTCTATATCCCGCCAGATTTACGGGAAAAACAGTTTACGGCAGAGGAGCGATCAAAAGCTTCGGCCGATTTTCTTTTGAAGCTTTGTGAAGAGGGTATTGATAGGCGTTATACAGCTGAGCGGTTGGAAAAAGCAGGCGGTATCGAAGCGGTCAAGAGTCGACTGGAGCATGAGTTTGGTCTCATCGCAAAGATGGGGATGTGTGATTATCTTTTGATCGTGTGGGATTTTATTAACTGGGCGAAGAGCCAGGGAATTCCAGTAGGTCCAGGTCGTGGATCAGGAGCTGGATCGATTGTTCTCTACTTGATCGGCATCACCGATATCGAACCGCTACGCTTTGGTCTATTTTTCGAAAGATTCATTAATCCTGAACGGATTTCCTATCCTGATATCGACGTCGATATTTGCATGTGGGGTAGAAGCCATGTGATTGACTACACGGTGCGGACCTATGGGAAGGACAATGTAGCGCAAATCATCACCTTTGGAACGATGAAAGCCAAAATGGCGATCAAGGATGTTGGTCGTGTGCTGAGCGTGCCTCTTGCCAAGGTCAATCTGATTGCCAAATTTGTTCCTGAAGATCCTAACATGACGATTGACCGCGCGCTTGAGATCGATGTCGATCTTTATAATCTCTATGACAAAGATAGCGATGCCAAAAGAGTGATTGATTTGGCCAGGCGGCTCGAAGGTTCGATCCGCAATACAGGCATTCATGCTGCGGGTCTAATTGTTTGTGGGGAGCCGCTGACTGAGCACATTCCGATCTGTTTGGCGAAAGACTCCGAGATGGCAGCCACTCAGTACTCGATGAAACCTGTGGAAGCAGTCGGGATGTTGAAGATCGATTTCCTCGGTTTGAAGACTTTGACAAGCATCAAGATTTGCTGCGAAGCCATCGAGAAAAGGCGGGGAGAGAAGATCGATTGGGTCAATCTTCCTTTGGAAGATCAGAAAACGTTTCAGCTGTTAAAGCAGGGAAAAACTTTGGGCATCTTCCAAATGGAATCTGGTGGTATGCAAGAGCTGTCAAAGCAGGTTGGGCCTGATAGATTTGAAGAGATCATGGCGATTGGTGCGCTCTACAGACCAGGTCCCATGGATATGATACCTTCTTTCATTGCAAGAAAGCATGGAAAGGAACCGATTGACTTGGAACATCCTTGGATGGAGTCGATTTTGGCGGAGACCTATGGGATTATGGTCTACCAAGAACAGGTGATGCAGATTGCCCAGACACTTGCCGGGTATAGTCTCGGTGAAGGTGATGTTTTGCGGAAGGCGATGGGAAAGAAAGATGCCGAGCAGATGGCCAAGGAGCGTGAGAAGTTCCGTTCAGGCTGTATTGCGAATGGGATTGAAGAGTCTGTCGCAACAGCCATTTTCGATAAAATGGAGAAGTTTGCCGCCTATGGTTTCAACAAGTCACACGCTGCAGCTTATGGTTTCATCACCTATGTTACCGCTTTTCTGAAGGCCAACTATCCGAAAGAGTGGATGGCGGCATTGATGACCTGCGACCGTGATGACATTTCTAAAGTGGCTAAATTCATCCGTGAAGGGCAGGCGATGGAGATCGAGATCCTTCCTCCCGATGTCAATGAAGCTGGGAAAGAATTCGTTGCGACCGACAGCGGTATTCGTTTTGCCATGTCCGGTATCAAGGGTGTAGGTGAGGCTGTTGTCGAAGCTATTTTGGAAGAGAGAGAGAAGAATGGTCCTTTCAAAAATTTCTACAGTTTTTTTGAGAGAATCGATCTCAGACGTGTGGGCAAAAAGGCGATAGAATATTTGGTCGATGCAGGTTCTTTCGATTACACCGGTTGGTCACGCGACGCTCTGCGTTTGAGTATTGAGGAGATGTATGAGGTCGCGTCTAAGGATCAGAAAGAGAAAGCTTCCGGGGTGATGACTCTTTTCAATCTGATCGGAGAAAAGAGTGAGAAGCGCTTTGAAAAGCCGCCTGTTGTTTTGAAGCCAACTATCAAGCGGGACATGTTGACAAAAGAGAAGGAACTACTTGGTTTCTTTTTGACAGGCCATCCGATGGATTCCTACAAGGGGGTGATGCAGAGACTCTCCTGCATTCCTTTAGATAAAGTCGAAGAGCTTGAGCATAATGCAGTCTTTCGTACGGCATTTATTGTGGAGTCGATTCAAGTGCGTATTTCACAGAAGAAGCAGCAGAAATTTGCAATTCTACGGATTAGCGACGGAATGGAATCCTATGAATTGCCGATTTGGTCTGATTTATATGAACAAAAGAGTGAACTACTCGACGAAAACCGCCTGCTTTATGCCGTGCTTCAGGTTGATAAGAAAGAAGAGACGTTGCGACTTAACTGTCGTTGGTTCGATGATTTAACCCAAGTGAACGAACAAATGATTGAGGCGTGTGACAGCGCCTTTGATGGAGCGAAGTTGCGGATACAACGCGCTGAGCAGATGCAGCAGAAGAGGAAACCTGTGGAAGAAGTAGAGACAATGATTACTTTGAAGATAGATGCTCAAAAGACCAGACTGAGCCAAATTCTCAAGTTGAAGAAGTTGCTGCTCGAACATGAAGGAAAGCAGCGCATTCAATTGGCTTTCTTTGTGGGAGAGAAGCATGAAGCTACCTTGCAGCTCAATGATCAAGAGGTGGATTTCAATAAAAAGCTAGAGAGTGCTCTCAAGTCATTGGGAATCGAACGGCTTACCGTTTAGGGCATTCCAGTGCGTAGTCCGAATACTCCCATCGGGATTTTGGACTGAGATTTGATGTACAGGAAGAAAGACTTGTTGCATCTTGCGTATGGCAAAATTGCCTGCAAAGGCAATCTCGGTCAAATGTTTAATTTGAGAGACGCTATACCGTTTATTCATCTTGACAGCTGATTTGGTCGATTGAGTGACGAGCGGTTCAGCTAAGCGAGTGATGGGCACCACTTGGATTTGTGGATCCTGTAGATGAATCCTAAATTTATTTCCTGTCGAGACAATAAGCTTCTTCTCACGACAGCTAGAGACCCACTTATCAACAATTTCAGGCTCCACTTTAAATTTTTTGTAGAGCTGCTCGCGATCGATAGAGCTACCCATTTCCAGAATAGCGCGTAAGACTTTAAAGTCATTTTGTCCAGCCTTTGCAATCAGACAGTCTTCAAAGCCGTGACTGCTTTCCCACGTAGCGGTATCGATGACCATTTCTCCGTCATAAAGGCCCCAGAGAAGGAGCCCTTCTTCAGTGAAGATCTGATCGCGAGAAAATTTCATATCCATCATGAGATAGGGATAGAAGAGGAGTTTCGGCTCTAGGTAGGTGTAACCCTTTCCCTTCAAAAGTTCACTTTTATGCCGCTTCATGATATCAGCAGCTGTGAAGCGGACTTCTAGGGTATGGAAATTGCGCGAATGGATTTTTTCTTCCACGATGTCATGGAGTATAGGAAAGCGGTCCCAGACGTACCAACCGCCACCTACCAATCCGCCCAAAACGACCACTACAAGTAGAAATCTCAACATTAGCCTCATTATACATAGTTTTTTCTTCTAGACAAATGAAGATCTTACTAGCTATGCTTCTTCACATGAAAAAGCTTTTGGTTGTTCTACTTCTGTCTTCGACTCTTTTTGCTGCTTACACCCAGATCGATGGTGTTTGGTACCGTGAAATGTACGCTCCGCAGAAGAGTGCTGGTGAGCACTTTGATGATGGTCAACGTCTTCTAAAAGAAAAAAAATACGATGAAGCAGCGCGCAATTTTCTGATAGTGATTCAACACTACCCGGATACTATTTTTTTTGCTGACGCACTCTTTCAAACAGCTTCCTGCTACATGCTTCTGGGGCATTTCGATATTGCGGATGAATACCTTGCCGCCTACCTAAATCAGAAAGGAACCCTGAAGTACTTCGAGAAAGCTTTTGAATATAAGTTTATAATAGCAGAGCGTTTTCGCGCGGGGATGAGAAGACATCCCTATGGTATAGCGGCTATTCCGCGGATTGCCCCTGGAAAATCTTATGCTATTCAGCTTTATGATGAGATCAGCGCTACCTTACCTTCCAAAGAGATCGCAGCAAAAGCACTATATAGTAAAGCATTGCTGCTCTGGAAAATGAAAGAGCGTAAAGAGAGTATTGAAGTTTTCCAGATGATCACGCGCCGTTTCCCCAAAAATCAATTGGCTGCTGATTCATTTGTGCGCATCTCGGAGCTGTTTCTTGACAATGTGAAGTTGGATGCTCAAAATCCAGATTTTCTATCACATGCGCAGATTAACCTTCAAAATTTTGAGAAAGCATTTCCATCAGAAGCGCGTTTAGCCGCTGTTGAAGAAAATTTGCAAGCGATGCGGGAGCTCTATGCTTCGGCTCTATTCGAAACAGGGCGTTTTTATCAGAGAAAGCATAAAGACCAAGCGGCAGCCATTTATTATCGTGATACAATCGCGCGCTATCCAACGACACTGGCTGCGGCTGAGAGTAAATTGAAACTTGAAAAGATTGAAAATCAATGAAACAACGATCTAAATCCACTTTTTGGGCTATCTCTCTCTTTTGCCTAACTTTGACCTCTTGTGGTTACCATTTAGGAACAACTGAAGCAGAACGTGCTATCTCTGTGCCTTATGTTAAAGGAGATGAGTTTGGTTGGCTTACATCAGCGATAGTGCGCAAAATAAATAACGAGAGTGATTTGCGTTATTCCAATCAAGCGTCAGATTTAGAGCTCAGGGTCTGTTTGAATCCTCCACGAGATGAGAATGTCGGTTTTTGGTATGCCCCTAAAAAAAGAGGGCCTGGCTTTACAAACATTGTTGTATCGATGGAGGGGAAGGTCACTTTGACTGCAACTGTTGAAGTGTATGATGCAAAGAGCTGTTGCCGCCTATTTGGTCCTTGTAAAATCACTTCCTTTTTGGAATATGACTTTAATTCTGATCTGACCAACATCAACCAGCATACTTTTTCGCTAGGACAATTAGAGATGCATAATATTGCCAAGAGCTATGCTGAGCGTTCGCTTTATGACGACCTTGCTGAGAAAATTGTCGACTATGTAGCTCATGCATGGTAATACAATTAGCATGGAGTTTGCAGGCAATATTGACACACTCAGTGCGATGCTGACATTTGTACGGGATCAGGCGGTTAGACTGAAGATTCCACCAAAGGCTATTTTGAGGATGGAGCTGGCGTGTGAAGAGGCTCTTGTCAATATCATCTCTTACTCTAATCCTCCTGATTCTGAGAAAATTTTTATAGACTGCACTCTTACAGAAGAGACGCATTTTCATGTAGTGATCAAAGATAGTGGTCCTGCTTTTAATCCTTTAGAGGTCAGCATTGATCCTCAGAAAAATATTGCGGTGCATGAGCGCAGGATTGGAGGACTCGGCATTTATTTGATACGTAAGCTGGTGGATGAAGCGATCTATGTGAGGGAAGGGGCGTGCAATGTGTTAAGTCTGACTCTCCGCCTAGAAGTTCCGCAAGAAGATAATTATACCATTTAAAAAAAATAATGTCACAAGTGAGTGCGATCTAGCATGGCAGCTTGGAAAGATCCTTTCTCGCTCATGTTTAAGAACAGGAGCGAGAAAGGATCTATCAAATTTTCCGCATATGAAGTTTTCAACTGAATGCGCTATAAGTTGAAGATTTCTTTCTCATTTTCATCAATCTGATCGAGAAATTTTTCTAAGATGCGAAGCACGAGGCTTGAGTGATTGTAAACACCTCTTGTGGCAAAGACCATTTCGAGGCGATTTTTCTCCTCTTCATTGAGTGCGATTAGGGTGTAGGTAGTTGCAATATCATCGATTAGCTGAGGAACAATCCAGACAACAAAACGGTCATTGAAAAGGGTCAGCTTCTCATTAGACTCTACAACATAAAAGCTATGCGAAAGCTGCGTCGTATCCTCTTCTATCAACTCTTCCGAATGGAGCAAATCGAGTTCCTGCATCAATTGAAGATCGACATCAACAATCCCGTCAGGGGCAAACTCTTTTAAGTTACCCATGTATTTCTCGAATGCTTCTTCAATCTCTTTTGGACTATCCATGTCTTCCTATCGCTCTTTAAAGCTCCCTCTTAAGCTGAAATCTCAAACAACGAAATCATAATGACTTAAGTTGGCTATCCCCATCAGGAACCTTCTACATGAAGGCCACCTCCAATGAGGGACTCCTTAGTCTATTTTACTAGTTAAAATTGCCATCTGTCAATTGAAATGGTATTCTATTTCACATGAGATTATGTATGAAGCCGCTCACTTCCGTCCCACTCTCGGAAAGGCTCACTTTTTTAATTCCTCTTAGCACAATCTTCTTCTTTCATTTCGCATCTCTTTCAGCTCAGCCTTTGGATCTTAAGGTGTCGGGAGAGAGAGTAATTTTAATCAATGGCGAGAGTGGAGCTGTGCTTTTTGAAAAGAATTGCGATCAACAATGCTATCCTGCAAGCACAACCAAAATAGCCACAGCGCTTTATGCACTTCACCTACGTGGAAATGATCTTTCAACGAAGATGACGACACGTACGGAGGCTATCTGTAGCATCTCTCCTCAGGCTAAGGTTCAATCAAAGTATCGTAGTCCACCCCACTGGCTTGAGACAGATGGAAGCCATATCGGGCTTAAAAAAGGTGAGGAGATGCCTTTACATGACTTGATTCATGCGATTCTCATCTGCTCGGCGAATGATGCTTGCAATGTAGTTGCCCAGAATTTGGCAGGGAGTGTTCCTAAGTTTATGGAGCATCTGAATCATTATCTCAAACAGATCGGATGCAAAAACACGCATTTTAATAACCCCCATGGTCTTTCGCATCCCGATCATGTAACGACAGCTAGGGACCTATCGATCATGGCAAAAGAAGCGCTCTCGCAGCCATTTTTTTGCGAAGTGATGAAAAAGACAAAATACACCTGCCCCGAAACTAACTTAGAATATCAGCGCTTCTTCATACAGACCAATCAATTGCTCAAAAAGACACCCTATTACTATCCCCAAGCGATTGGGATGAAGACGGGGACTACTAAGGCTGCTGGCAAGAACTTAGTCGCTGTAGCAGAAGAAAATGGAAGGGTCTTGATCGGAGTTTTCATGGGTTATCCCTCATCGGCAGATTTGTATTCCGATGCGAAGAGAGTGTTTGAAACTGCCTTTAAGGAACAGAAGATGCGGCGTACCCTGCTTTCGGCTGGTTCACAGGAGTTTACAAAAGAGGTGAGCGGTACGCGGAAAAGACTAGAAACCTATCTTCCTGAGAAATTCACCTATGAATACTATCCATCTGAAGATCAGGGATTTCGTTTGTTAGTTCATTGGAAATTGCCTAAACTGCCGATTGTTAAAGGTGCTGAAGTGGGTCGTTTAGAGATTGTAGGGCCCAATCACAAAGTATTGAAGAGCACCACTCTTTATGCAAATAATTCGCTTTCGCAAACGCTTTGGAGCCGGCTTGTTTTTGGGAAAACGATTTTCCTTGCCTTAGCGATTATCCCGTTATTATGGGTAGGTTTGAGGTTTAGAAAGAAATAACTAGATATAGCCAATTCGATTGAAAACTGCAGATTATACGATTTGCAAGAAATAAGTTCACAAATGAGGGCCATTGAACCGGCACCTTCGAGAGATCCTTTCTCGCTCATGTTTAAAAAACATGAGCTTCGAAACGATCTGTCAAATTTGCTGCCCTATCTGGCTTCATTTGTGAACTTATTTCTTGCAAATGGTATTAGGCTCGAGGAGGTAGAGGGCTTTGAGGCGGGGAAAACTATGAGTCGAATAGAATCAATCAAAATTGAATCAACTATAAAAAATTGGAGATCAATACTTAAAGTGTGTATATGATTTGCTAAGAATTGCAAATCTCTTGATTTAATCTTAAGGAAGGCATAGCATGGGTGATGTCAGATAAAGCTAAGCCGATTTTTTAATCTAGGATGGCGATATGTGTATGCATGTTCTTCATGGTCCTGGCCCTCACTTGCAATCGGAAACTCTTACTCGTGTTCATTCGTGCGGCGATTTCCAACGAACAGAGCCTCCACCGACTAGATTTGCCTCACTTGTCTCTCCTCCCCACGCACGTTCAGAGGATCCTTCAAGAGCAGAGACTCCTCAATTTTTCGGAACATTGAGTCCTAGTGGGGATTCTTTGGAGGGAATTGTGGCTGCGGTCGCAAAATTCTTTGCAGTACAAGGGGGGATCCCAAAAGACCGTCGAACACCTCAAGATCATTTATTAGGAGAGGACAAGAGAGATTCAAACGGGTCTGAAGCACCTCAAGATCACTTATTACCAAAGGACGAGACAGATTCAAAAGGGTCTGAAGGACCTCAAGATCATTTATTACCAGGGTACGAGACAGATTCAAAAGGGTCTGAAGGACCTCAAGATCATTTATTACCAGGGTACGAGACAGATTCAAATGACTTTAGAATAGCTGCATTGGAATTATTCCCAGTCGGCGAGACAAGATATATGCCTCATTCGATTTTATCAGAGTTTTATCAGGTTAGAAAGTGTCAAACAACAAGATTGGGTTGGGAGGGAGTTTCTCCTGATCCTATCTATGAGGGATCTGTTTTCATAGTATCAGAAGAATTGGCGCCTCTAGATTTCTCGCGCATGGAACCGCATAAACTACTGGCAGAAAAAGAGCCGTTTTTAGATCCAAACTGCAGATTTTGCTCTCAAGCAGATTTTACTGGATTGGGCAGACGCCCTGGAGAAAGGGAGGCTTGGATGAAGCAGTGTTTTCAGGCTTTTGATAAAAATGCTGGACTTTTTTTAAAAACTGACGAACCTCAAACAACTGTTTCTTCTTCTTGGCTTTTGGAACCAGAGCATCCTACCCCTCAGGGCAAAAGAATCTGCGCTGACTGTGAGGATTTACTCGGTCCATTTTTAAACAATGAACCCCTATCTGTAGATTATTCGCCTCAAGTCTTCAATGGTGATAGGCCTATTTACACCCTTAAAGTGACTAGAGTGTTTAATCAGAAGAAGTTTGATCAGTATAGTCATGCCATTTGCAAAGAATAATGCCACAAATGAGAGATCCTTTCTCAATTATGTTTTTAAACATGAGTGAGAAAGGATCTCTGAAAGGTGCCGGCTCAATGGCTCTCATTTGTGACATTATTTCTTGCAAATGGGATTACGCACAATCTCTGCGAGAAGCTTTGACGCCGTTGAAATTATCAATCCGAATCGACTACAGCTCCAAAACGGCCGCAAAAAATGAATCAGGCCCACCAAAAATGAAATTCTTTTTAAAAGGTGTCCCCACGAGTCGTAACTTGTGTTTCTTCTGGAAGTAAGCTAGTTGCTCCTCATTTTCAGCTTTCAGTAAGCTGCACGTCGCATAGACAATCTTACCACCGGGTTTCAGGAAGGTAAGAGCTTTTTCAAAAATAGTTCGCTGTTCGTCAAGCAGTCTAGACAAAAGTTCTTTGTTAAATTTCCACTTCTGATCGGGGTTTCTCCTATAGGTCCCCGTGCCAGTACAAGGCGCATCTACTAAAATCCAATCCATCTTTTGAGGAAGTTTATGGCTGTGTTGCGTTACTTGAACATTCTGGATGCCAGCCCGCTTCAGCCGCTTGCGAGCGCTTTCTAAAATAATGGGGCGGATGTCATGGAGATAGAGCTGACCCTTGCCTAAAGTTTTGTGGGCAAAAGCAAGTGTTTTGCCCCCCGCTCCTGCACAATAATCTAACACATGGTCGCCAGGTTTTAAATCGACTAGATCTGCAACCATCTGACTGGATTCATCTTGAATCTCAAAAAAGCCTTCTTGAAATTCCGGCATCGCTACAAGCGGCTGTCTCTTAGGAAAGAGGATAGCCAGCGGATGCTCACCCGGAATGGCTCCCAGTTCCTTCCAACGTTCCAAAAGTTGCTGCCGGTTTGTTTTTAGAGGATTGATGCGGACAGCGATAGGTGCTTCGCTATTGCTCACTTGAGCGAGTCGAATAGCCTCCTTTTCTCCATATTCTTTGACCAAAATAGTCACAAATTCTTCGGGAAAGGCCAGTCGGATATGTAAAGGAATTTTATCGACGTGGAGAAAGTTTGCCGGCTGCAGTGTACGGAAAATCGAAAAGCGTTTTTCCCAAGAGGGATGACCTTCAGCTAGATAGTCAATCAGAGACTGCCACTTAATCATCCCATAGACAGCTTCTGCAATGAAACGTCGATCTTTAGCTCCCAATGCTTTATTAGAGCGAAAATAGTGACTTAAAAAGAGGTCTAAGGGAAGATGTTGGTTATCGAACCTACGTAACAGCTGGAAGAGGTGATATTCTGGATAAGGGCGCGCCATGTGACGAGAAGCTTAGCATAACCTTCTCGTTGAAGTCAAGTATCTCTTTGATTCTCTGCTCCTTTCTCTTTGTGGGTGCAGCTCAACCAGATTGGAGTTCGATCTGCTGTTTTCTCACCTCTTCGATTGGCTATGCTCTTTTTTGGAAGGGAAACTCCTATTGGACGAGTTCAATTAAAAAGTTTGTTTGTGCAGCTATCTGGTTTGGTGCGATTCAGGGACTCCATGTAAATTGGCTGACCTCTACTCATTATATAGGGCCCTTAGTGCTTTTGGGTTACCTTTTAATCATCGTACTTAAGGGAGTGCAGTTTGGTATTATCTCGTTGATGGTTGCAAAGACAAGAGCCATTTTTGCAATTGCGGCTCTATGGGTTTTGATGGAGTGGAGCTGTCTGCTCTGCCTCTTTTCGGGTTATGCATTTGATCCTGTAGGGCTTGCCCTATCAGCATCACTCCTCAGCTCACAATTGGCATCAATCGCGGGAGTGCTTGGTCTCTCGTTTTGGGTCATCGCAACCAATCTTTTTGTTCTACGTGGGAAAAGGGTGGCTGCTTCTCTGGCGATTCTGCTCCCCTTTCTTTATGGAGTTTTTCAGGTCGGTTTGCACTCTGGAAAAATGGAAGAGAAGTCTACAGTTTTACTTGTCCAGCCCGCGCTCTCTCCTGAAATGCGCTATCCAGTCAATCCAAACGTCAAACCCTTCTCCTTGCCAGATCAGTGGCGTCGTATGCTTTCCATGTTGAGTGCACATTTAGGAGAAGAGATTGATCTGATTGTCTTTCCGGAAGCGGCTGTGCCTGGCCCCGCCTCCGCTCCATTTTTTGAGAAAGCATTTGCGCAGGCGATTCTTTCTTTCTATTTCCCAGATGCTATTTTCCCCAGCAATGATGCTGAGTTTGTAGGAAATAATTATTTTGCTCAAACAATAGCGAACACATTTGGTGCACGGGTCATCATTGGACTCGAGGAATCCCAGCATAATGTGGCGTGCCTGCTTGAGCCTCATGGTTCTAGTATGCAAACCTATTCCAAGCAGCAGCTAGTTCCATTTGGCGAGTATATGCCATTTTTTAAAATATTGAAATTAAAGCCTTTTAGAAAAATTGTAGAGCGAGCTTATTCGGTTGGAAGCTTGGAAAATCTACTCTTTTTTTCTCCGGGCAGGGAAGCGACGGTACTGGGTGGAGATCTGGGTTTGAGCATCTGCTATGAAGAGGTGCATGGTGGATTGATGATGAAAAGCAGGCGTAATGGAGCGAAGATGCATGTCAACATTAGTAATGATGGTTGGTTTCCAAAGAGTCGTCTGCCGGTCTCACATTATTTTCACGGCAAGCTACGCAGTGTAGAACAGGGAGTGCCTCTATTGCGTGCTTGCAATACAGGTGTGACTTGTGGTCTGGATAGTTTGGGGCGGAGGATAGCCTATTTACCCTATGAGACAGGTAGAGTCGATGCCCAGCCCGCTATTCTCAAGCTTGATATTCCACTTCATAGTTATAAAACTCTCTACGCAATGACTGGAAATCGCCTGATTGTTTTCCTTTCTACTCTCTTTTTACTCATCTTGCTAAAAAATCGGTTGTGGTCTACAGTTTCTTCACTATGGAAGCGCGCAAACAACGAACTCTGAAGCGACCAGTCTCATTTTCGGGAATCGGTATTCATACGGGCAAAAAGGTCACGATGCGCTTCGTTCCTGCGCCAGCTCATACCGGTATTCTTTTCGAGCGCACAGATTGTCCGGGTAGGCCCAAGATTCCTGCAGCGATTGAATATGTTAAAGAAACTCAGCGGAGTACAACGATTGGTGTAGGGGATTGCCATGTCCAAACAGTTGAGCATGTATTAGCTCCTTTGCACGCCCATCAGATTGACAATCTAATCATTGAGATTTCAGATATGGAGCCGCCAGTTGGGGATGGCAGCTCACTTCCTTTTCTATCGATGATTCGTGAAGCAGGTATCGAAGAGCAGTCTGAAACAATTTCTATCCTAGCACTGGCAGAGCCGTTGCATTATTCAGCTGGTCGGACTCACATCGTGGCACTTCCCTGCGATAAATTTAGAATTAGCTATACCCTCCACTACCCAACAGTGCCGATCATCAAGTGTCAGTATTTCTCTTTAGACGTTGATGCTCAGAGCTTTGAAAAAGAGTTGGCTCCTTGCCGCACATTTGCTCTTTATGAGGAAATTTCATTTTTGATGGAGCGCGGATTGATCCGTGGTGGTAGTTTAGAGAATGCTGTGGTCATTAAGGATGATGTCGTGATCAGCAAAGAGGGGTTGCGTTTCCCAGATGAAATGGTGAGACACAAAGTACTTGATCTTGTAGGAGATTTAATGCTTGTGGGCTTTCCTTTCAAAGCGCATATTATTGCGATTTGCAGTGGACATGAGACTAATGTCCAAATGGGGCGGCTTTTAATGGAATCGATATGTGAGAAGGTATCATGAAAGAATTATATGGAGCAAAAGAGATAATGAAGATGCTACCGCATCGCTATCCCTTTCTGCTGGTTGACAAGATTTTAGAGATCGACCACGACAAGCCATCAATTTTGGGCTTGAAAAATGTGACAGCCAATGAGCCCTGCTTTACAGGTCATTTTCCAGACAGGCCTATTTTGCCTGGGGTGTTGATATTGGAGGCGCTTGCGCAAACTGGAGGGATTCTTGTTTATGAAAAGGGCTTTACAGATAAAATCGCGCTTTTTTTGACGCTTAATAATGTGAAATTTCGTAATGCAGTATTGCCGGGCGATACTTTGCATCTCTATGCGGAAGGTAAAGTATTCAGTAGTAAGGGTGGTCGCGTCATTGCACGTGCAACTGTTGGTTCAAAGGTTGCAGCAGAAGCAGAAATCGGCTACGCTTTGGTAAACAGAAAGGAATTCTTCGATCATGGATAGAGGAAAAATTCACCCACAGGCGTTTGTCGAAGAAGGTGCTACGCTTGGGAAAAATGTTACTATTGAGCCTTTTGCTGTTGTACGCAAGAATGTGATTCTTGGTGACAACGTAACGATTAAGTCACACGCTTACATCGATGGTTTTACTACGATTGGAGCAGGCACCACGATTTGGCCATCGGCTGTCATTGGGACGCAGACTCAAGATCTAAAATATCGTGGAGAGAAGACTTTCGTCACGATTGGCAAAAACTGTAACATCCGTGAGTGTGCGACGATCAATAGTTCGACGCATGAGGGAAGTTCTGTCAATGTCGGCGACAACTGTTTGATCATGGCTTATTGCCATGTCGCTCATCACTGCAGCGTCGGCAATAATGTCGTCATGAGCAACAATTCTTTATTGGCAGGTCATGTGACTGTTGAGGATCATGTCATCATCGGTGGGATGACTCCTATCCATCAATTTGTACGGATTGGGAAGCATGCGATGGTGGGGGGGATGAGTCGTGTGACGCATGATGTTCCACCTTACACGATTGGTGGCGGGATTCCTTACATTATGGGTGGCATCAATCGAATTGGATTGCGCCGCAAAGGTTTTTCATTTGAGACGCGCCGTGCGCTTTTCCAAGCTTACCGTTTGCTCTATCGTTCAAGATTGACTTTGCAGGAAGCGCTTGAGCAGGTAGAAAAAGAGGTGAAAATGAGTCCGGAAGTGGATCATTTTGTCTCTTTTTGCCGTGCGACCAAGCGTGGACTTATTGGGACTCGCGGTGTCCATGGAGGTATTTCGAATAAGCCCCAAGGCAAATCGGAAGATTTCTCTGACTCGTCGCCCCAAGACATGTTAGTCGAAGTCGAATCATAAATGGATATGTTGCTTGACTCATTTTTACATCCGCTCCTCGGTCTATAGTCAACTAGCGAGATAGGTTCATGAAAATCATTTTTTTTGGCACGCCAGATTTTGCAAAAAAAATTTTGGAGCAGTTAGTTCTTGCTCATCAGGACGTGATAGGTGTGGTAACGAATCCTGACAAAGCTGTCGGACGAAGTAGCGAAAAGCAGCCCTCGCCAGTCAAAAAATATGCTGAAAAAATGGGTATTCCTGTTTATCAGCCGCTCAAAGCTTCAGAATCACAGTTCGCTGCATTTTTAAAAACATTGCAGGCGGATCTTTTCATCGTCGCTGCCTATAGTGAAATTTTAAAAGAAAATATTTTGAGCATGCCTCCAAAGGGCTGTATAAATGTCCACGCCTCCTTGCTTCCTCGTTATAGAGGAGCGGCTCCGATTCAAAGAGCCATCATGGCTGGTGAAAAGGAAACGGGTGTCACCATCATGGCGATGGCAGCAAAGTTGGATGCTGGCGACATGCTGAAAGTGGCGAAGACTGAGATTCCAGAGGACATGACTGCCGGCGAGCTTTTTGATCTCCTTGCCAAAATTGGAGGCGAAGCGCTTTTAGCAACACTGCCGGAAGTTGAAAATGGAACTTTACAACCTGTTGTCCAAGACAGCCAGGAAACGACCTATGCTAAAAAATTATCTCCACTTGATGGTGAATTAAATTGGTCAAAATCTGCAAACGATCTTTATAACCAATTTCGTGGAGTTACGCCTAAGCCAGGCGCTTGGTGCATGGTTGAAGTGAATGGCAAGCCTAAAAAAATGTTAATCAAAAAAGCTAGAAAAAATGCTTCCTCAGGCGGGCGAGGCGGAGAGCTATTATCCGATAGCCAACTGCTTGTGGCGTGTGGTGGCGGAGGTAGCCTAGAACTCCTCGAGGTGCAGCTGGAAGGCAAAAAAGCGCTGGATGCCGATGCATTTCTAAAGGGTACACCACCCAACAATATAAAATTTTAAACATCAGTAATTTATCTTCTTTACAACTTTTTAATTTTATGCTATGCTGGCGGCAAAAAACAATGGGGTTTAATTAAGATGGGTAGCGCAGTTGTTGGATTGAGGCCGGCTAATGTTGGTAACGTATTTTCGAGCGGATTTGGTTTAGCTCGTATTGAAAAATTTGCTAAAGGAAGCGATGGCCGTGACAAATTCGCCAAGGGAGTGGCAGCAGCCGCTGAACTTGCTAAAGAAATCTCCTTAGCTGTCAATGGTAAAGGGCATAAAATTACGCGAGAGGCCGGCAAAGTTGAGGGGTTTGCGCATACAGCGCGTGATGTAACTGGCCTCCTCAATATCTTTGGAGGAGTTCTCTCTACGATCCGAAGCATTGTGTTTACAGTCTTGCCCAATCTTTTCAAAAATCTCGATAGTAATGATGTTGTTTATCTGCGTGGTGCGCCTAAGCCGGGCAAAGGACCCACTCATGAACAAAGATTAAACAGCGCATCTGATCCTTTTCAAAAGAGATTGGCTATTGTTGAGTCGCTTGCAGGGCTCATTTCAGCACTTGCTTACACCATCGGTTTCGGTGTGTGCCGCGTCATCCGTCTTGCCGGGAAGGTAACAGGAGAGCTGGGGGTTGGGGCTAAAAGGATGGTAAATGGTTTTGCTCCAATAATGTTTATCAATCACGTTGGAGGTCTTGTTTCCAATGGGGCTGCCCTCTGGCGTACGCATAAGATTGTCAGCGGGATTACCGATTTAAGTACTGTCGTTGATGAGAATCAAAAGCCTGATTCACAGGGCTTCCTTAATCAATATGCGAAGCAAACAGTCGCTTCTGTCTTAGACATCGGCGAGAAAGTGGCCGAGATCGTCTGTGACGCGGCAAAATTCGGCGCTCCTATCCCGCCAATTGCAAAAGCAGCTTTAGGAATGTTGATTGCAGGGTTGGGCATCACAAAAGTTTTCACAAACACTTACGAAGTTCCAAAAGCAGCATAAATTCGCTTGAGATAAATCGGGGAGGTCTGGTAATCTCCCTGATTCGTTTCCAAAGAGAGAGCGTTGATCGCCCTTCCAGAGGAAATCCTAAAACATAGGTAATCGCAGATTACTTCTTAGGGTTCGCTGGCGTGTCTTGGGAAACATTGCGGTTTGCAGAGGTTGACATGATAAAAAAATTGAAATTGATGGGCACCAAGCGTGGAATGACGCAGCGTTTTGACGACAAAGGTAACGTTGTTACCTGTACCGTTATTCATGCTGAGCCAAACGTTGTGACCCAGATCAAGCGCAAAGAGTCTGATGGCTATAATGCGTTGCAAGTTGGTTATGGAAAGCTTGTGACTAAAGATCCACGTACTATGAAAAAGCGAGTGACTAACCAGTTGTTAGGCCATTTTAAAAAGGCCAGCGTTGAGCCACGTCGCTATCTTTCGGAGTCTCGCATTGAGAATGTCGATGAGTATAGCGTAGGTCAAGAGCTGACTATTCAGCTTTTTAACGAAGTCGGCTTTGTCGATGTAGTCGGCATGAGCAAAGGTAAAGGATATCAGGGCGTAATTAAGCGTCATAATTTTGCTGGGGGTCCTGCGGCTCACGGTTCAGGTTTCCATAGACACTCTGGTTCGACAGGTATGCGTTCGACACCAGGTCGCTGTCTACCTGGGGGCAAAAAAGCGGGTCGCATGGGCTATGAGCGTGTGACGATTCAAAATCTACGTGTGGTTGCCGTCGATGAGGCGCGCAACTTGTTGATCGTAGCGGGAGCGATTCCAGGTGCAAGAGGAAGTCTTGTGCATGTCGTGCCTGCTCTCAAGAAGAAGGTGAAAAAGTGACTGCTCTTAAGAAATACAATCTGAAAGGCGAAGAGCTTGGCGAAGTAAAAGTCGACAAGACGCTTATGGAAACTGAAGCTAATGCTCAGATGGTGAAAGACTACATCGTCGCACTGCGTCGCAACCAGCGTCAATGGTCTGCCAATACCAAAGGTCGTAGCGAAGTGAGCCATTCTAACAAGAAGCCTCGCAAGCAAAAAGGTACTGGTAGTTCACGTCAAGGTACGTTAGCTGCTCCTCAATGTCGTGGTGGTGGTGTTGTCTTCGGTCCAAAGCCTAAGTTTAACCAGCACGTTCGCATCAATCAAAAGGAGAAGCGCGCATCAATAAACGCACTCCTTGCTCAGAGAATTAGAGATAACGATGTAATCGTTCTTGAAGATGGAGCGATCAACTTGAAGAAGCCAAGTACAGCAACTGTAGCAGGCTTCCTTAAAGGTCAATCTATCCGTCCGAGAAAAGTTCTCTTTGTCGGTGGTGGCGAGATGATCGCGAAAAGTGTCCGTAACCTCCAAGGTTCGACAACAATACTACCTATGAATGTGAATGGCTATGATCTCTTGGTTGCTCAGAAAGTTGTAATCACGGAATCAGCCCTCAAAGAGCTAATGAAGGTGTCAGTATGAATGATCCTTATGCAATTGTGAAAGCACGTTATGTGACGGAAAAATCTGGAGTTATCGAGGGATTAGTAAATGCTAATTCCAATCCCTCTCTCGCTAGATGCAACGCGCCCAAGTACGTGTTTCTAGTCGATATGAAGGCTAATAAAGAGCAAATTCGCCTCGCTGTTGAGGCGATCTATAAAGAAAAAGATGTTAAAGTCGCATCAGTCAATACGCTTATAATGAAAGCTAAAGTTGCAAAGCGCGGTCGTCGTCGTGGACGTCCTGGTGTAAAAGCAGCTTTCAAAAAAGCCATTGTGACGATGGAACCGGGTAATACCCTGGATAATGTGTAGAGGTTTTTAGAGATGCCAAGGAAATTTAACCCAACAACCCCAAGCATGCGTCAGCTTGTCTTGCCTAGCAAAGACGAATTGACACGTGTGAATGAAGTTGAGGATTCAAGTTCGCGTACAGAAGTTAAGCCTCTTAAGAAGCTTATGCTCTCCAAGCGTCGTACAAATGGTCGTAATAACAACGGTCATATTACCTGCCGCCATAAAGGTGGAGGCCATAAGCGTCACTACCGCTTGATTGACTTTAAGCGTCAAAAAGAGGAGATCGTCGCGAAAGTGGCTTCTGTTGAGTATGATCCTAATAGATCAACACACATTGCCCTTCTCTTTTATGCCGATGGTGAGAAGAGTTATATTTTGGCGCCAAAAGGTTTGAAGCATGGTGACGAAGTCAGTTCAGGACCCAAAAGTCCTTTTAAGACAGGTTGCTGTATGAAGCTGAAGGCAATGCCTCTAGGTTCTGTGATTCACAACATTGAAATGCGTCCAGGTGCCGGTGGAGTGCTCGTGCGCTCAGCTGGGTCAAGTGCGCAGCTCGTTGCAAGAGCTAATGGTTACGCTACATTGAAGATGCCTTCAGGTGAATTCCGCATGATCAATGATGAGTGCAGAGCAACTTTTGGAGCGCTTTCAAATGCAGAGCACAACTTAAGAGTAGATGGAAAAGCAGGTCGTGTACGCTGGAAGGGTGTTAGACCTACAGTTCGTGGTACAGCGATGAACCCAGTCGATCACCCACATGGTGGTGGTGAAGGACGTCATAACGGTTATATCCCTCAGACGCCATGGGCAAAGCAGACGAAAGGTATGCGTACACGTAAGAAGAGCAAAACGAAGAAGTGGATCGTTAAAGATCGCAGGAAGTAGTAATTTATGGGTAGATCGTTAAAGAAAGGGCCCTTTGTGGACCATCATCTTAAGACAAAAATCGAAAAGATGAACAGAGAGGGGAAAAAGACCCCAATGAAAACCTGGTCACGCCGTTCAACGGTATTGCCAGACATGATTGGACATACCTTCGAAGTGCACAACGGAAAGAAATTCATGACTGTCTTTATTACTGAGACAATGGTTGGACATAAGTTGGGTGAATTTGCACCAACTCGTCTATTCAAGTCTCACCCTGTAAAGAAAGCAGTTGCATCAGCGCCAGCAAAGGGTAAATAATGATGAATAGGTCTAAAGCAATCACAAAATACGTACGCATTCCTACAAGAAAAGCGCGTCTAGCTGCGAACTTAATCCGTGGTCTCTCTGTGCAAGCAGCTGATGAGCAGCTGATGTTTTGCAACATGAAAGCAGGTCGCATTCTTCGAAAGACATTGGCAAGTGCAGTAGCAAATGCCGAAGTCCAGCACGATGCAAGACGTGATGTTTTACATGTAGTTGAAGTGCGCATTGATGAAGGTCCACATTTGAAAAGAGCAAAAGCACGTTCTCGCGGTAGCAGTACACCGATTTTGAGACGTACAAGTCACATGACTGTAGTGGTCGGTGAAAAAGGCGAGGAGTAAGCTAATGGGTCAAAAAGTATGTCCAGTAGGACTTAGAACATCGATCACAAAAGATTGGAGTTCACTTTGGTTCGGCAATAAAAAAGAGTTTGCTGACCTAGTAGTTGAGGATTTTCGCATCCGTGAATATTTGCAGAAGAAGCCTTCTTGTCAAGGTGCTGCACGCTTTGTAATTCGTCGTATGAGCGATAAGATTGAGGTGACCGTCCACACTTCCCGTCCAGGGCTTGTGATTGGAAAGAAAGGTTCCGAGATTGAAGTGCTCAGAAAGGATTTGAAGAAATTCTTGGGTAAAGAAGTTTGGATCGAGGTTGAAGAAATTAAGAGACCCGATCTGAATGCGAAGCTAGTTGCCGAAGGTGTCGCGCGCCAGTTAGAGCGCCGCATAGCCTTCCGACGCGCAATGAAGAAGGGAATGCAAGCAACAATGGATGCCGGAGCTCTTGGAGTCAAGATTCAAGTTTCTGGACGTTTAGGTGGTGCAGAGATTGCTAGAACTGAGTGGTATAAGGAAGGAAGAGTTCCCTTACATACATTGAGAGCAAATATCGATTATGCGACAGCGAGAGCTGAGACGACATATGGCTCAATTGGTGTGAAGGTGTGGATAAACCATGGGGAGCATGAAACTCCCGCAGTAGAGATTAAGAGGTAGTTATATGGCATTCATGCCGAAACGCACAAAATTTCGCAAGCAGCAGAAAGGCCAACATAGTGGTTTGAGCAAGGCGGGAAATTTCGTTGAGTTTGGTGACTTCGGTATCCAGACATTGGATCGAGGTCGTATCACAGCTCAGCAGATGGAAGCATGCCGTGTAGCCATTAACCGTTACTTCAAAAGGAAAGGTAATGTTTGGATCAGAATTTTTCCAGATAAGCCAATCAGTAAGAAGCCTGCGGAAACAAGAATGGGTAAGGGTAAGGGCGCTCCAGATAGTTGGGTATGCGTCGTAAGACCAGGTCGAATCCTCTTTGAGGTCGGCAATGTAACAAAGACTGATGCGCAGAATGCACTTAGACGAGCTGCAGCAAAATTAGGTCTGCGCACAAGATTTGTAGAACGTTTGGAGAGAGTCTAATGCTGAAGGCTAAAGAATTAAGAGACGAAAGCGGAGAAGAGCTTGTTGCAAAGCGCGAAGCACTACGCGCAGAGATCTTTCTGCTAAGAAGTGACCGTCAGGGTAATCAAGCGCAAAAAACGCACTTGATTGGGCAGAAGAGAAAAGAGATTGCACGAATCATGACCGTATTGGTGGAGAAGTCAAATGAAAGATAGAGGAAACCGTAAAACTAGAAGAGGCGTCGTCATCTCAACAAAGATGAGTAAGACTGCTGTTGTAAGCGTTGAGCAAAGCTACAGACACCCCATCTATCAGAAAGTTTTGATTAAGAAAAAGAAATACTACGCACACGATGAAAATGCACAGGATTTGACTATTGGTCAAGAGGTGACAATTGTTGAAACAAGGCCTCTTTCTAAATTGAAGAGCTGGCGTGTAGTGAGAGGAGAGAGTTAAACCATGTTACAGCAGGAATCACAACTTAAAGTTGCGGACAATACTGGAGCCAAAAGAGTTAAGTGCTTCAAAGTTTTGGGTGGCACAAGACGTAGATATGCAGAAGTAGGTGATCTCATTATTTGCTCAGTGAAGGAATCAGATCCTGAAGCTCAAGTGAAGAAGGGTGAGGTTGTTAAGGCTGTGGTTGTACGTACTACACGTTATATCAAGAGAAAGGATGGTTCTTGGCTTCGTTTTGACACAAATAGCTGTGTGATTGTTGATGACAAGGGTAACCCAAAAGGGACACGAATTTTTGGGCCAGTAGCTCGTGAAGTTCGTGAGCGTGGATATGTCAAGATTAGTTCGCTCGCACCGGAGGTTATCTAATATGGGAAAGAGTCGTATTAACACAGGCGATGAAGTTGTCGTAATCGCGGGAAATGATAGAGGCCGTACTGGTAAAGTCATCCGCAAAGTTGATGATCGCATCGTTGTAGAGGGAGTGAATGTGCGTAAAAAGCACATGCGCAAAACTCAAGAAAATCAGAAAGGACAGATCATTGATATCGAATGCCCACTTCACATTTCAAATGTGAGAGCGTTTGCAGATGGTAAGGCAAGAAAACTTCGTGCCTCTGTTAGCAAAACAGGCGAGAAAGAGATCTACTACCTTGAGAATAAAAAAGAGGTCGCATTTCGACCAAAGCAAAGTAAGAAGAAGTAGCCACTATGTCTAGATTGAAGGAAAAGTTTAATAAAGAGTTGAAGCAGAAGCTTAACGATAAGTTTAAGTATGCCAACGTCATGCAGATCCCACGTATGGAAAAAGTGGTGATTAACATGGGGCTTGCTGAGGCGACTAAAGATAAAAATGTTTTGCAGTCTGTAATCAACGAGCTCACTCTTATTTCGGGTCAAAAGCCACAGTTGACAAAGGCGCGCAAGTCTGTTGCTGCATTCAAATTGCGAGAAGATCAGGTTATCGGTGTTAAGGTAACCCTTCGCGGAAAAAGAATGTATGATTTTATGGACAGGTTCTTTAATATTGTAACCCCACGGATCCGCGACTTTCGCGGATTTAATGATAAGTGTGATGGACGTGGCAGCTACTCTCTTGGAATCGACGATCAACAAGTCTTTCTTGAGATTAATCTTGACCAGGTTAAAAAGACTCAGGGAATGCAGATTACATTTGTAACAACGGCTAAGACCGATGATGAGTGCAGAGAGTTGCTACTCGCCCTAGGTATGCCTTTTAAGAAGCAGGCGGATAAATAATGACTGATCCAATTTCTGATTTACTCACTCGTTTAAGGAATGCAAGCCAAGCGAAGCATCGTTATGCCGATATTCCTCACAGTAAACTTAAAGAGGGTATTGTGAAGCTTCTGAAAGAACAGGGGTATGTTGCACAGTACTTAATCAAAGAAGTTGACCATAAAGGAACAATACGCGTTTTCCTTAAATATGACCAGGATCGTGATCCTGTTCTTCAGGGAGTCAAAAGAGCATCAAAGCCTTCAAGGCGTTACTATGTAGCATCTAAGAAGATCCCTTTTATTTTAGGTGGTGTTGGAACAGTTCTTGTTTCTACTTCTCAAGGTCTGATGGATGGTAAAACTGCGCGCCAGAAAAACCTGGGTGGCGAACTCATAGCGTACGTTTGGTAAAGGAGAAAAGGGATGTCACGTAAAGCAAAATCACCGATCAACCTTCCTAAGGGTGTTGAGGTAAAAATCGAAAAAAATACAGTTACTGTTAAAGGACCTAAGGGTTCTTTGAGTCAAGAACTTACACATGGGGTGAAAGCTCTCGTTGAAGGTTCTGAGATGAAGGTAACTGTTGCATCTGAAGAGCACAACAACTTCTTAGGCCTATACTGGTCACTTCTCTCTAACATGGTTGAAGGTGTATCAGCTGGGTTTACTAAGACACTTGAGATGATAGGTGTTGGTTTTAGAGCATCGATTAAAGGTAACCTTATTGACCTACAACTGGGATATTCTCATCCAGTTGAGCTCCCTATACCTACAGGGTTGGAAGTTAAGGTCGAAAAGAATGTTAATATTATGGTATCAGGGATGTGCAAGCAGACTGTAGGTCAGTTTGCCGCTGATATCCGTGCAAAGAGACCGCCTGAACCGTATAAAGGAAAAGGTGTTCGCTATAAAGGTGAATATGTCCGCAAGAAAGCAGGCAAAGCAGGTAAGAAGTAATGGCAAATAGAGAAGCACAAAAGACAATTGTAAGAAAGAAGCGTACATTCCGCGTGAGAAAGAAGTTGCGCGGTTGCAGCGAAAGACCACGCATTTGCGTCATCAAAACCAATCTCCATGTGCATGTACAGGTCATTGATGATGACAAGCATCTTACGCTTGCAAGCGCCTCTACCCTTTCTGATAAGAGCAGAAAGAGCTGCGAATCAGGTAAAAAGCTGGGCTTGCAAATTGCAGACGCATTACTAAAGTTAGAGATTAAGAAAGCAGTTCTTGATAGAGGACCTTTTAAATACCACGGTGTTATCGCAGCAGTAGCTGATGGGGCACGCGAGGGTGGACTAGAGTTGTAATTAGAGGAAGACATGGCGAAAATGGCGAATAAGAACCCACAGCAGAAAAAAGAAGATAGCTTTGAAGAAAAAGTTCTCTTTGTGAACCGCTGCTCTAAGGTTGTAAAGGGTGGTCGTAAGTTTAGCTTTTCGGCTCTCATCCTCGTAGGTGATGGTACTGGTCGTGTAGGCTATGGTTTTGCAAAGGCAAACGAACTCACTGATGCTATCCGCAAGGGTGGCGAAATGGCGCGCAAGAATATGGTGCGTTTTGAAATCGAAGGCGTAACCATTCCTCATGAGATTTTTGTTGAATTTGATGGTGCTAAGTTGATGCTTAAGCCAGCTCCTGATGGAACAGGTGTTGTAGCAGGTTCAAGAGTACGTACCATTTTGGAATTCGCAGGTCTTAAAGATGTAGTTGGAAAGAGTCTTGGCTCTAGCAATCCAATCAACCAGGTGAAAGCGACTTTTAAAGCGCTTGGCATGTTGAGAAAGAAGAAGACATTGAGAGCACTCAGAGGGATATCATGAGCATTAAACTAGAATCATTAGAAAATGTAACACGTCCTAAAAAGCGCAGAAAGCTATTAGGTAGAGGTCCAGGCTCTAGAAGAGGCAAGACATGTTGCCGCGGTCAGAAGGGTATGGGAGCGCGTTCAGGATACCAAACAAGACCTGGATACATCGGTGGTGGCTCACGTTTGCACATGAGACTTCCAACACGTGGATTTACCAATGCACGTTTTAAGACAACTTTTGATGTGGTCAATTTGGGTCAGATTGAAAGGCTATACAACGATGGCGAAACAGTCAGTGCTGAAACTCTAAGAGAGAAGGGCTTCATGAGAGATGTCTCTTCTAATGGTGGAGTGAAGGTTTTGGGTAAGGGCAACCTAACCAAAAAGCTGAAATTTGAAGTGAGCGGCATGACAGAAAGTGCGCGCGAAAAAGTCAAAGGGTCTGAAATCAATATTGTATCTTGGTAGTAAATGTTTGAGACGTTCAAGCGCATTGGAAGCATTCCGGAATTGAAGGGACGTATAGTATTTACCATATTGATGCTGATCGTCTGCAGGATCGGCGTCTTCATTCCAGTGCCTGGAATCAATGGTGACCAAGCATTAGCCTACTTCAAGCAAGCAACTGGAGGCGGTCAAAACCTATTCCAGCTTGTAGATATCTTTTCTGGTGGTGCTTTTGCACAGATGACCGTAATAGCACTGGGTATTGTGCCTTATATTTCAGCATCGATCATCATGCAGCTCTTGATGGCAATTTTGCCAGGTCTTCAAAGAGAAGTGCGTGAGAATCCTGCGGTTGGCCGGAGGAAAATCAATAAAAATACAAGACTCCTCACAGTATTACTCGCATTTATCCAATCCGCACTATTTGCACGTTTCGCAGTAGGTATGAACATACAAAACCCAGGCATTATTTTGCCTGAGATGTTGAAATTCACACTCTTCGGAATGCCTATACTCTTTTTCATCATGACTATTGTAACGATGACAACAGGTACAATTTTCCTGATGTGGATTGGAGAGCAGATTACAGAAAAGGGAATCGGTAACGGTGTTAGTTTAATCATTACGCTAGGTATCGTATCAACATTGCCAACTACAATCGGCAGCGTGATCAAGCAGCTTAACTTAAACTCTCAAGAACCCGGACAGCTCACTTTTTCATCATTGTTAGTTCTTTTTACCGTTTTTGTCTTGGTAATCATTGCAACAATCATGATTTTGCAAGGTGTACGTAAGATTCCTGTACAGTATGCAAGACGCATGGTAGGAAGAAAAGAGGTCCAAGGTGGAGGCTCATTTGTTCCACTAAAGATCAACTATGCTGGTGTTATTCCTGTCATCTTTGCAAGTTCACTTCTAATGTTTCCAGCTACAATTGCTCAATTTTTGGGCAGAAGTACATTTTTGGGCTCTGTTGCAGCCGCCCTCTCTCCAGGAAGCTGGGTCCACCTCACAATTTATGTGCTGCTGATCCTCTTCTTTACCTACTTTTGGACGGCTACACAATTCCATCCAGAACAGATTGCCTCAGACATGAAGAAGAATGGGGCTTTTATTCCAGGAGTCAGACAGGGTAAGCCGACACAGGATTACCTTGAGACAACAATGAATCGCATCACTTTGATAGGAGCTATTTTCCTAGCAATCATTGCGATTCTCCCTAACATGATAGGTAAATTTTTACATATTGATCCCACGATAAGTTATTTCTTTGGTGGTACAGCACTTTTGATTTTAGTGGGTGTCGTGCTCGATACAATGAAGCAAATCGAATCACATTTAATGATGAAACGATACGAAGGCTTTATGAAGCATGGAAAAATGAAAGGGAGAGCTTGAACATATAGAGTCAAGCTGCTATCATTTTCCATCATTATATTTAACGTAGAGAAAAAATTATGCCCAGAGTAATTGGTGTAGACATCCCAGGAAAAAAGAGACTGATCATAAGCCTCCAATATATATATGGTGTTGGCCCAAGTGTTGCCAACGAAATTATTGAGAAGCTAGGTCTAGACCCAGATATGAGGGCGCATGCCCTGAAAGAAGAAGACATCAGCCGAATCAACGCGCTATTGCAGACTGACTACATGGTAGAGGGTGACCTCCGCCGTGATGTGCAGGGAAATATCAAGCGCTTGATTAGTATCCAAGCCTATCGCGGCATTCGGCATCGCGTAGGACTGCCTGTTAGAGGGCAGAGAACAAGTACAAATGCTCGCACGCGTAAGGGTAAGAGAAAGACCATGGCGGGCAAGAAAAAATAATTTGAGATAGGAGAGACTTTCTTGGCAAAGCAGCAAGCACAAGTAAAGAAGGGAGCGAAGGTTAAGACACGCAAGCGTCAAAACCGTAATGTTCCAGTTGGTATCGTTCATGTCAATGCGTCATTCAACAATACTAATGTGACCATCACAGACCCTGCAGGCAACGTCATTTCATGGGCAACAGCAGGAAAAGTGGGGCAAACCGGCTCGCGTAAATCATCGGCTTTCGCAGCAACCATGGCAGCTCAAGACGCTGCAAAATTGGCTATAGCTGTTGGAATGAAAGAGGTTGAAGTGAACCTGAAAGGGCCTGGTGCAGGACGTGAGTCTGCTGTGCGTGGCGTGATCAGTAGTGGTCTTGCAGTTACAATTATTAGAGACAAGACACCAGTTCCACACAATGGCTGCCGACCAAAAAAGCGCCGCAGAGTTTAAGGAGAATCAGTAAATGCCAGCACTACTATATGATAAATTTGAGATGCCTGAAGCGATTAAGACTGAGAATAAGGGATCTGTTGATACATTTGCCCGTTTTGTCGCTGAGCCATTTGAGCGTGGTTTCGGCCACACAGTTGGAAATGCGCTAAGACGCTTGATGCTTACAGCTATTGAAGCTCCTGCGGTCATTTCCTTCTACATGGAAGGGGTTCAGCATGAATACATGGCAATTGAAGGCATCAAGGAAGATGTGACAAACATCATTTTGAATCTGAAAGGTGCACTGTTGCGTCGTCTATCTTTTGAAGATGTACCACGTGTGCGTGATCAGAAGATTGTCACAAAAATGCTTGAAGTGACTGAGTCAGATCTAGCTAAGGCTGGTCAGAGGGTCATCACACTAGGTGATATCGTTGACACAGCTGATTTTGAAGTTGTCAATCCTGAGTTGCCAATTTTCACAGTGACAAAGCCGATGACACGTCGTATCGAGCTGAAGGTTGCGATCGGTCGTGGGTATGTGCCTTCTGAAAGACATCGCATCAACAGCAAGATTGTAGATGAGATTGTGATGGATTCTGCATTCTCACCTGTCCGCCTTGTAAATTATTTTGTAGAGGCGACTCGTGTAGGCCAAGATACAGATTTCGATCGTCTAATCATTGAAGTGACTACAGATGGTCGTGTGAAGCCGCAAGAAGCATTGTCTTTTGCATCTAAAATTTTGGTGAAGCATCTTTCAGTCTTCGAAGAAGTTGAGAAGCTTGAAATCCGCTTTGAAGATGTAGCGAAGACCTCTGATTCAGATCGTGATGATTTGATGCAGAAGCTTGTGCTTGGAATTAATGAGATTGAGCTTTCTGTTCGTTCAACAAACTGCCTAAATGGTGCGAATATCGCAACGATTGGCGAACTTGTTGTGATGCCAGAGCCAAAGCTGCTTCAGTTTAGGAATTTCGGAAAGAAATCTCTGACTGAGATAAAGAATAAATTGACTGAGATGGGTCTCAATTTGGGCATGGATCTTACACGTTTTGGTATCAATCAAGACAACGTGAAAGAAAAGATCGCTGACTATCTTGAGGAGCATCCTAAGGGAGGAAACCCGGCACTATGAGACACCGCAAACACACTTTTAAGGTTGGACGTACCTGTTCACATAGACGTTGCTTAATTGCTAACATGTTGAAAGATCTGATTTACAGAGAGCGCATCGTTACTTCTGTGACTAAAGCAAAAGAGTTGCGCAGACATGCTGATCGTATGATCACTTTGGCAAAGAAAGAGACATTAGCTGGCAAGCGTGAAGCTGTTGCAAGATTGATGGTTCGCTATAACACATTGACTCCCAAGGAGAAGCGAGCTGTTAAAGAGGGCAATACTGAGAGCTATAACACTGACCGTAAGGTAATTGGGAAGCTTGAAGAGTTAGCGACAAGATTTGCGCAGCGTGAAGGTGGTTACACACGTATTATCCACAAGGGCAAGCGTGTAGGTGATAATGCAGATCTTTGCGTTATTGAATACCTCTCCGAATAATTGACTGATTTTAGCGACAACGACAGGAGCGAGCGATGGTAGTGAAGGTAGCGATCAATGGTTTTGGACGCATAGGAAGACTTTTTCTTAGACAAGCGCTCAAGAATAGAAACATTGAAATCGTAGCTGTAAATGATGTCGTTCCTCCTGACAATCTTGCCTATCTATTCAAATATGATTCAACACACGGTACTTTTGCTGGAAGTGTGAGTCATGAAAGCGATTTTATAATCATAGATGGGAAAAAAATCGTAGTATGTTCAGAGAGAAATCCTGAAAATCTTCCATGGAGCAAGTTAGGAATAGACTATGTAGTAGAATCTACCGGTCTATTTACTAGTCTAGAAGCAGCTTCAAAGCACATTCAGGCGGGTGCAAAGCGTGTGATTATCACAGCTCCGGCATCTGGAGAAGTTCCTACCTTTGTCTTAGGTGTGAATGAAGATAAATATGATCCCAAAAAACACACAGTGATCTCTAATGCTTCCTGCACAACCAACTGTTTAGCGCCGATTACGAAGGTATTGCTGGATAGTTTTGGAATAGAAGAGGGCTTAATGACAACTGTGCACGCTTTGACTGCAGCGCAGCCGAGTGTGGATGGACCATCACGCAAGGATTTGCGTGGAGGCCGTGGGTCTAGTCAGAACATTATTCCTGCAGCGACAGGCGCAGCTAAGGCTGTGGCACTCTGTTTGCCTGAGGTGAAGGGAAAGTTGACTGGGATGGCGTTTCGTATCCCGGTTGCTGATGTTTCTGTAGTTGATTTGACAGTTCGTTTGACGAAGAAAACGAGCTATGAAGAGATCTGTGAAAAGATGCGCGAGGCAGCTGAGGGCCCGATGAAGGGCATACTATGCTATTGCGACGAGCCACTGGTTTCGAGTGACTTTATTGGTTCGCCCTATTCATCAATTTTTGATGCAGGTGCGGGCATCGCTCTGAATGAGCATTTTTATAAATTGGTTGCTTGGTATGACAATGAGATGGGGTATTCAACTCGTATAGCTGACCTCATCGAGGTTATGGCAAGCAAAGAAAATCTTATCGCCATTGGGGAGAGATAATGCATTTTACACGTGAACCTATTATTGAAACAATTATTACACCGAGAGATGGATTCCGTCTTCAGCTCCGTCCTTCAAAGGGTGGGGGTGAGGAATTTTTCGTCGACATGGTTGAAGTGATTACCTTTGGAAAGGCTAGTTTTTATCGTTCATTGGATAAGCCAAAGAGTTTTGTTGTTCCGACGGGAGATTATGATCTAGTTGAGGTGCGTGAAGCGCGCATGGTAATCAAGAGTGCCACTGTTGAGAAGGTTAAGATTGCAGGTGGCAAGAAGGAAGAAGAAGAGAAGTTTGAGAAGAAGGGGAGAACAAAGCGTTCTCGCAAGAAGAAAGGTGACAAGCCTGAGGAAGTGAAGCAGCAGGAGGGTGTTGTACAGAAGCCTGAAAGCCAACCACAGAAGCCAGAGCCTCGCAAAGAGATTGCGCCTCCTAAAGCTGAGTCGACAGAACCAAAAGAGCGTCGCTCTTTGATTCCGCCGCCAGCAACCTTGATTTCTGAATCTATGACACGCTATAAGCCTGAGATGAAAGAGGCGATCATAGAAGAAACTTCTGAATAATCGACTCAAAGATGCTTTTAAAATCTAGCCCTGCACCATTGCAGGGCTTTTTATTTTTATGCGGCAAGGCGCAAGTAGATCGATTGAGCGTTATACCATTTATAGCAAATAATATGACAAATGAGAGCCAGATAGGACGGAAGCTTTGAGAGATCCTTTCTCGCTCATCTTTTAAACACGAGCTTCGAAATCATCTGTCAATTCGGCGCCTTATCTGGCTCTCATTTGTTATATTATTTGCTGTAAATGTTATTACTTAGGCTCTTGCGCACCCATCATTTCCTCGAACTTCTTGCGATAATGAGCGGTTATTTTAGCCATTTCTTCTGGAGAAATTTTGCGAGGACCTTCTCTCAAATAACGTAAGCCTTCAATATAAAGTTCTTCAGGAGGTGCATCGGGGTCTGTGACCGTGATTTGCAGATGCATATGACGTACTGTTTGACCTACAGAAGGGGCATCTTGACAGTATGTAACTACATGTTTTCCGGGAAATTGAGTGGCAAGCATTTTGCAGAAGTCTTGCTGTAAGTGATACATCGCTGTGATATTTGTCACTTCTGCAAGTCTTGGGGTATGGTGATCAGAAATCAGCAAGAAGCGGTCTCCACCTGCTAGATTGTAGAGAATGCGAAAGCCGTCACGTCCTATGATGGTTTGTGCAGCTAATACTTCAGGACGACAAAAGGCGCAACTGCCCATCGGCTGTTCAACTATCGGAGAGGGTCTATCTACAGCGTTCCAATCGGCCTCTCGAAATCCGGTTGTTGTTCCTCCCCTGGCTGTAAGAATCTGATTGAGCCTATCCTCGATCATTAAAGTCGTGGCTTCAGTGTGAGAGCTTCTTAAAGTCCAAGGCCCAGTAGTATCTGCGACGGGGGGCATTTCTTGAGGCGCGTTCTGGAGGGTAGTTGTCCAATAGCTACGATCTTCTTCCTTTTCACCTGGCCTGTAATGATAGGAGATATCTCGGTATGGATTTTCAGGATCGATCACATAGCCATGGCAACTCACCTTATCCGCCACGTTTTTTATCCCATATTCCTGACCTTCGACCGGAGGGCGTTCTGGGAGTACTTCTACTAAATATTCGCCCTGTCTTTCCTGACCAGAGACAACAAATGCACGCTTGGGTTGCGCTGCATAGATCTTTTGGATGACCCCGTGCATTTCACTATATGCCTCAGGGGTGACTTGTGTGAAAGAATGAGCTCCAAATCCAATAACCAGATGTCCAGGGGTGCGTGGTTTTTCTGGATACCAAACAGAGAGATGCGCGCCCTGCCAAATTTTTTCATGGCATAGACGCCCGATTCTTGGCTCGCAAGTCACCTTGATACCCGCAGCTTCGAAAGCGGCTCTTTCATTTCTCGGAACTTCATAAGGAAAGTGTACATGCATAGATCTAACCCACGTTTTTTTTGGGACATAGTATAATTTTTACGTCTGTTTTGCAACGCTTTTTCTTCACAAAAATCTTACGACAGATTTATACAATTCCCATGATAGTGCTTTTTCTCCTGCTTTCTTCTTTTCTTTTTGCAAGCGAACCCCAAGCCCGTGATGGGATCGAAAAATCTGCAGACTTCCGGACAGTATTACCTCTCAATGTGAATCCAATTACGGGTGAATATTGCGAGGGTGAAGTGGATCTTGTAGTGGCCGGTGTTGAGCCGCTTTCTTTCAGACGTTTTTATTCCCATTTTGCTGATGGAGACCCTCTCTATGGCCAATGGAAAGCTAATCCTGAATCTAAAATTCTCTTCTCTTCCTGTAATGCCTATATTGGAGAGTATGTGGGCCGTGGAGAGCCTGACGGCGGTTTTTACCGTTACAATCCCTGTAAGAGAAACATCTGGAGATTGGCTGGAACGAAGAGTTTTACAAATAGTGGTCTAACAGGTGCGTCGCACCCGGCAAATACAATAGTCGAAACGAAACAAGTAAGGACAACAAGCGACGACCCAAATTATACATTTTTGGGAGAGATTCGCTCTGGTGATGGGAGAGTGTGTCGTTTTGCCAGTGAACATAAATGTTGGCCGGCGCTTACTTCTGATGCGATTCGCCTTAGCTATCAAGTTCTAACAGCTCCTCCTTTTGATGCCAAAATAACAGAAGAAATTCTGCCCTCTGGCAACATCTTGAAGTATGAATACATCAAATGTGGTTCATCAGGAAAAGAACCCTCTAGATTTGTTTTAGAGTCGATTACGGCATTCAATCGAGAAGGGAAGGTCAAAATTGGAGAGCTGAAAGTATCCTTTCATAATCGGAGGGGCAAAGAATTTTTGTGCATGCCTGAGCAACTCCAAGTTACGGGCAGTGACGAGAGAAAAGTCACCTATAATATGGAAATCCGCACTGTCATTGAGAGGAATAAAACACGCGGCCATCCTCTCTATTTCGACGTGTTGCTCTCCTCTGTTGATGCACCTGGCAAGGCTTTGCAGCAGTATAGTTATCCTTGGAAGCAAAAGAAGGGGGAGAAGTGGGAGCAGAAGAAGGCGTATTATAACAAGTATGCGATTCTAGAACGCACAACGACACGTGATGGTCTTCCAATTACCATCCAATATGAAGGGGGCGATAGCAGGCGTGTGCGCTCTCTTTCTGCTCCTGTGGGTCCCCATGGTCAAGAGTGTGTGATCGCCAGTTACGATTACAAAACTGGCAAGACAATAGTGACGGATGCGATTGGCAATCAAACGATCTATCATTTTGACAATAATCAGCGCATGACAGGCATTGAAACGGCTGATTTGATTCAAAAAAATCACTGGGGCAAAGAGGGAGACCTGCTGCGTCAGGAGTTTTGTGACAAAAAGGGCCATCTCTTGGCCTTCACTGCTTTTGAATATGATCAGCAGCACAATCCGATTAAGGAAATTACGAAAGACCACACGATTTACCGGCAGTTTGATGACAAAAATAGACTGATAGAAGAGAGGGATGGAGAGAGACGCACGACTTATAAATACGAATATTCTCTTGTTACAGAAGAGTGTGTTTATGATGGCAACGAGCTCATATCCAGTACGAAAAAGAGCTATGATGATGCAGCTTGCCTTGTCAAAACAGTGATCAACGACGGACTATGTGGCCGTGAGATCAGCATTGTCCCCAAGCGTTCTCTACCCAATTTTGGTCTACCTGAAACAGTGGTAGAAAGGGATTTAGAAGGTAATCTGATCAAGAAGGTTGTCTACAGCTATACTGCAGCGGGTAAAGTTGCCAGTGAAAAACATTACGATGCTGACAATAAAGAGCGCTACACAATTATCAACTGTTACGATGAGCGCGAGAGGCTGATTTCTACATCTGATGCACTTGGGCAGATCACAACATTTACCTACGATGCCAACAACAATCTGACTTCAGAGACGCGCGCTGGTCACACAAAAAGGATCAAGTATGACAAGGCAAATAGACCGGTAGAGCTGATCGATGGTGATCTGGTGATCAAGCGGAGCTATAATAATGCTGGTCAACTGATTGCCGAAACGGATCCAAGCGGTTTTACAACGCAGTATCGCTATGATAGTGCGAATCGACTGATCAGCACGATTTATCCAGATGGTTCAACTGTGAATCAAAGTTATGATCCGATCGGGAATATCACATCGCAAACTGACTGTCTTGGATATACAACAAAGACGAGTTACAACGACCGCGGCCAACCTCTTCTGATCAACTATCCAGATGGTTCATCGGAGTCGTTTACTTACGACGGATCTGGGAGAAAAAAGAGCCATACGGACAAAAATGGAAGAACGAGCAGCTATGTTTATAACGCTTTAGATCAAGTTATAGAAATTCATGATGGGGAGAGTCGTTGTTTTAGAAAGTATGTGGGGTCTTATCTCATTTCTGAGAGTGATCAGGAGGGTTACATCACAACGTACAGCTATAATTCTCAAGGGCAGAAAATTGCTGAGGAGAAAGCTGGAAGGGTGATTCGCTATGGGTACGATGCTTTGGGGCGTTGTACACATACTATCCAGGGAGATCGGGTTTACATCACAACATTTGATCTATTAAATAGGCCGATTTCGAAGCAAACGTTGGCAAATCAGAAGGTGGTTTCGGCTGTTGAATACCGTTATGATGAGGCTGGGAATCGTGTAGCGATTACCAATTCAAGAGGTAGTGAGCTTACTACTTACAATAGTCATCATCAGCCTATTGTTGTGCGAGATGTGATGGGGAATGAAACGCGATATGGCTATAAAAATGGTCTGCTGGCGTTCGAGACGAATCCAAATGGAATGACTACACATAAGGAATATGACTGTTGTAATAGAGCGACAAAGATTTACTGCACCAATCCTTCTGGAGAGACGATTCAATGTTTAGAGAAGGATTATGATGGAAATGGCAACTGCACTAAAGAAATACACCATGTCTATGAGAATACCCGCTATCTAAAAAAGATCACGCATACATTTGTTTATGGACCAGGCAATCGTCTAGAGATGCTTATAGAGGCTGGTCTGAAGAAGACGAGCAAGAGTTATGATGATCGAGGTCGGTTACAATCGACGCTCTATCCGAATCGGGATCGGCATTGTTACGAATATGACAAGGTGGGCCGGCTTGTGCGCTACTATGGACCTGACTTTGATTATGAATATAGTTACGACAAGCGGAACAATTTAATAGCTGTACGCGATAAAAACTTTGAAACGAAGAGAGTGTATAGTGCACACAATGAGATGATAGAGGAGAGGTTAGCAAATGGAGCTATTCTTTTATCTTCCTATAATGATTGTGGGCAACGGATCAAGTTAACGCTTCCTGACCTTACGTCAATCGATTTTACATACAGGGGTGATGACTTAGATACGGTTTCGCGGGGAGGTTTTAAGCATAGGTATGAGAGGGATGGGGATGGGGCGATTATTGGCTATGATCTGCCAGGTAAGCTTGGGAAAGTTACAATAAAGCGGGATGATTTATTACGTCCGACAGAGATTAAGGGGCCTGGGACAGCATTTGTGTATACATACGACAGAAACGGCAATCTCCTTTCTGAGAATGAGAGGTGTTACAAGTATGATGATTTAGATCATTTGATAGCTGAGGGAGAGCAGGAGTATAGTTATGATTCGATGCACAATCGTTTGGATTGTGAGTTGAACGATCTGTGTCAGTTGAAGACGTATGACTACGATGAGAATGGCAATTTACTTTTGAAGGGGTTTGTCTATGATAGTCAGGGGAGGCTAATAGAGTCGCCGGGAGTGACTTACAGTTACGATAGTTTTCATCGTAGGTTATCTAAGAGTGTGGAGGGGGTGACGACTTACTATCTGTGG
>Ga0214923_10001255_pt1 | contig 36454 bp, 23 predicted proteins | sample LL1510_MetaG_FD_177993 | JGI IMG/M metagenome (GOLD analysis project Ga0214923, IMG submission 177993) | Freshwater microbial communities from Lake Lanier, Atlanta, Georgia, United States - LL-1510 | ecosystem: Environmental > Aquatic > Freshwater > Lake | place: USA: Georgia | collected...
CACGAACGTCGAGCGCCTTGGTGAGCAAGACATCGAGCAAAGATTGACGAATTGAACTGGTGGTGAGTAACTGAATCGACATCTGAAGCGCCGACTCAATCTCATGCTGAACACCTAGAACGCGCTCGGTGCTCGGTCTGCCGCCAAAGTCGACCAAGACGTCAACGGGCCCTGTCTCGATCTCGTCATGAAGGCTGTCGCCTCGATGCTTTTCAAGACGATGGTATTCAAGTTGCGGCACAAGGTAGAGGGCGCGCACACCGAATTCGCGCGCGAGTTCAGCTTGAACACCTTGTAGCAGATTTAAGATATCGCCCACTGGTCGTGCTTCGACCTGCGGCCTTGGCAAACGCGAAATGATTCGATCGAGGTTGATGCGCAGTCCGTGCTTGCGGATCTCTTCGATAAGTGAAGGATTGGCTGCTTTCGATGGCAGATACCAGTGTGTGACCGGCACCGGAAATGGGGCTACTTCGATACCGGTTTCAACAAACACATCGTAAGCTGTTTTTGTGAGCTCCAGCTTTGTTGCTACAAAATCAGTAACGTCATCGTCAAGGATTAAGGCCAGTTGAACCTCTGCATCTTCGTTACTAAGGGCTTCGCTTTGCCAGGGCAATTGCCCGTAGATGACCGCAAGCGTTATTTTATTGAGTTCTCTCGTGCGTTCGATCACAGCATGTATGGCCTGTTCGAACCTGACTGGAATCTGAGATCTTTGATCGAGCAACAAACCTTCGCCTCCTGTGGCTTTTAAACTTATCACATACGAATTATACCAAAGTACCATGAGAGCGTCGGCTTGCAAAAGCCTTGGGCAACATGCTACGCGTCGGTGAAGCGTTTGACCACGTTATAAAGAATTTTCGAACAATCGTTATTGAAATGATTAACAGGCAAAGATCCACAAAATGTAATCGATCCGACCGAAAACACTGCACCGCCAGCCTCGCCATCGAAGTAGGTCATGTCAGCGCGTATCAGTTCTTTATGGCTCTTGCCAGGTATTGTTGTAATGTGTGTGAGATGTTCTTCCGGTACGAGGACCCAGGGTGCTTCAGGCGGATGATGTTCTGATGAGGCAATCACAACGGCTGAGCTTGGACTGCCCTGTCGTTCATCAACACGGTCAAGTTCAAATCCAGCGGCGCCATGGCCACTGAAACCCTCGGCACCGATGATGTCATTCTCGATGCCTTCCAAGATCCAGCTAACGGCGGGATTTGATCGTGCCTCCTGCTTGATTCGATAATAAGAACCGACGAAGTTGCCTTGTGCCGTGAAGCCAACACCGACAAGCTCTTGAGGAGGTCTTGCGTTGCGTCGCCAAAGTCCACCGTATTCACCGTCGAACTGATGAAAGTACTCGCCAGCTTCGGCTGCCCAGGCGCGAATACCGCCCTCGGCTCGACGCACTTCGATGATGCCTTCTCGCGAGGGGTCGAGCGCGACTTTCCAGTAAAAACCATTGCCGCCCAGGTAAATCAACTTGCCCCCCTGGTCGCGATAATCTTTGAGTGCATTCAACATGGTTTCCGTGTGGTACTCGGGATGGGTGCCTGTTAACACGGTTTGATAGGCGCTCAGTCGATTAAGTCCTTCGCGATGCAGTTCCTCATCGGTGATCAGGTCATAGGCAAGGCGATGATGTTTGAGCCACATGAGCAAGTGACTGTCGGCAGGATAATGTCGCAGTCCCGAAGCGCGAATCTCAGGGTAGGGGTAGGTGATGTAGCCCATGCGCAAATTGAGCATCGGCCGGCGCCAGCTCACAAGGCCAACGCCCGATCCATCCGGATGGGTGTTGTAGGTGGAAAGCCCGTAGTCCTGATGTTCGCCCGGGTTATGAGGATAAGCCCTCCAGTCGCTTGCCTGCTCGATATAGGCTTCACGCCAGGCGGAATCTGAAAACCATTCGGGTCTTGCATGGTTGCCATACACCGTGTAGGTGTAGGTTGACACAAGAACCGCAATTTTTGCGCTCGGTTGAGCCTGCGGGGGTACAACAAAAAATGGAATGTTTTCCTCTAAACCATGCGTTGTTAACAATAAAGCATAGGCATCAGAAGGAAAATTTTCGGGGATGCTGATTTCATGGGTGGCAGGCCACCGGCAATCGTCGAGGTCATCTTGATGAAAATGAATCGCCGCATAGTGACGCGGCGCATGTCGAAAGCACTGTTCCTTGCCCGTCCATTGTGCGCCGCGCACGGCTCGCGTGGGCGTATTGACGAGCGCACCGTGATGTTGATGAGCACTGATGTCAATCAGGGACTGCGTTTGCATCGCCAGTGAAAAGTCCCATGCGGCAATACAGTTTGGATGGGCTGCGGCCGCTTGAAGATCAAGCTCACTTGTCATCGGAAGCGCCTGCGCGATGAACCAGGGATCTTCAATCCGGCCGTTAAAACAATGCGCCGGTTTTTCTGCCGAGGCGCTCGCAAGGCTAAGGGCACGCTTTGTCCCCGGTGAGAAAACCTCGTCAAAATGCCTCTCGCCGCTTGACGTTGCACCTCTAAGCCACCGTTCGCGGATAAGCCACGACAGACGCTTGGCTGTTCCATCGAGCACGACTTGAATGCGATACCATCGCTGCAGTTCAATGGGACCCTGACTTAAGGGGGTGATCAGCGTTTGCCCGTTCACCATGAGTTGCAGTATCAAATGCCGCTGCTCGTTGAGCGCTAAGGAAAAGCCTGCGTGCTGATCGTCAAGATTAGAACAGATGACCTGAGTTTGTGTTGCTTGCAGGCGAGCTTGAAAGTGCAAACAAAAGGTGAAGCTACTTGCAGTTGCCAAAAGACCTTCAGGACCGAGGCGCGCATAGGAACCAAGGGGTACGGACTGCGCTTTTGGCGTACTTAGTTCACGAATTGGTACGTCGCAATATTCATAACGAACGCCACCGATTTCCGGGTTTGGATCCGCACAAAGCACACGGATAAGCTTGGCAGAGGGCTTTTCCTCACATTGATTTGCGACGTGAAAGCGAATGGACTGACCGGCAATGACCGATAAACGATCTGCATACCCCGTGAGTGTTAGCATGGTGACCTACCGAAGCAAAAGCTGCATCATGGCACGACGAAGACGGTAACCACGCGATGAACGCATGGTTGGCTTAGCGTGTATTGCTTTGCCGAGGACTAAGCGTGAGGAGCAGCTGATCGAGGCTTTGCTGCAGTGATGCCAATGAGGAAGGGTCCATGGTCTGCAAGGCTTCAAGAACGGGGCCACTCCAGGCGCGCGGCGCCTGCTTAAGGATGGCTTTAGCCTGGGCAGTGCTTCGAAGTTGTACATTCCTTCGATCAAGTTTGCTGTGTTCGACCTCAACCAGGCCTTTCGCAATTAAAGGCTTGACCAGATTGCTTGCCGTGCTCGGTTGAACTTCCATCGCTTTAGCAAGATCGCCGGTTCCAATATCGGGTTGCTGATGGATCACTGAGAGCGCTTGCAACTGTGCTTTCCCAAGGCCAAGCTCAAGGCCTGCTTTGCGCGTGTCGAGTCTTAGCGCCTGGCTGACCCGGCGCAGTGTTCGAAAGGTTTTAAGTGCATCTTGGGTAGGCTTGGGCATAGACTTGATACCGTAACGCGATGTGTGGCGATGCTAACAGTGTTGAGGCAAGAATAAGTGAATCAACGTAGGTAATTTTACGTCCTATTGATTTGAGGACTCAAGGTTTTTGGATTCAAGGTTTTTGGATACAAGGTCTCATGAAGGCGCTGCCAAGCAAAATCACCAGACGATGAGGATCGATAAGATTTGTGCAAGAGGGTTCAGCTGCGGCTGATGCGGTAAGCGTGCGTGAGTTTGCTCGTGTTTTTTGGGTCTTTCTCAGGCTTGGTCTGACCTCCTTCGGTGGTCCGATTGCCCACTTAGCCTATTTCCGAACTGAATTCGTCGAACGAAGAAACTGGCTTGACGATGCAAGTTATGCTGAATTGCTTGCGCTTTGTCAGTTTTTGCCAGGGCCCGCCAGCAGTCAGCTTGGTATGGCGATCGGGATGCGCCAAGCGGGTTTGATGGGTGCGCTCGCTGCCTGGATTGGCTTCACACTACCTTCAGCCTTACTGATGTTTGCCTTTGCTTTGGGACTGCTGCATACAGAGCTTGCAGCGATCAAGTCAGCGCTTCACGGATTGCTTATTGTTGCTGTATCGGTTGTTGGGCATGCCGTATACAACATGGCGAAGAGTCTTTGCCCTGATCGCCTGCGGGCATCGATTGCCGTGCTCGCTTGTTCCTTTTGTATGCTTGTTCAGGGTAGCCTCGCGCAGTTGCTGGCGATCGTGATTGCGGGCTTTGCCGCCGGTTTTCTGATGCCTCGCGATCCAACGCCCGTGGCCTTTGCCCGCATGGCGCCAACATCAGGAAAACCGCGCGCTTTAATCTGCCTGACGCTTTTCTTTCTGCTCCTTGTCGGCCTTCCATGGCTGGCTTGGCTATACGCGGAGCCTTGGCTTCAACTGATGGACGGGTTTTACCGTGCTGGCGCGCTGGTGTTTGGTGGTGGTCATGTCGTTCTGCCGCTACTACAAGCGATGCTCGTACCAAGCGGCCATCTTGACGCTGACCGTTTCTTGGCGGGCTACGCGGCTGCCCAGGCGATGCCTGGTCCGCTGTTTAGTCTTGCAGCCTTCTTGGGGGCGGTCATACCCGGTTTTTCGCCAAGTTGGTTCGGCAGCTTGATGGCGCTGCTCTTCATTTTCTTACCTGGCTTCTTGCTCGTGATCGGGGTTTTGCCCTTTTGGTCAGGCCTGGTCCAAAACGCCGCGATCGCACGATCCTTGGCAGGGATAAATGCCGCGGTGGTCGGCATACTCTTGGCGAGCCTCTATGATCCGATTTTTGTCCACGCTATTCGTGAACCCGTCCATTTTGTTGTGGCACTGCTTGGCTTTGCCTTGCTCAGCATCGCAAGGCTTTCACCGCTATGGCTTGTGTTACTGACTGTTTTGACCGCCTGCCTTGTTGATCTTTAAGCCCATCAAGCGCAAAACTAGGCGACCCAGATCGTCGATGAAGGTGTAAACAACCGGGATGATGAGCAGGCTGAGCAGGGTGCTTGTTAGTAGACCCCCAATCACGGCAATTGCCATCGGTGATCGAAAGCTCGCATCAGCGGCGCCCCAGCCGATGGCAATAGGGAGCATGCCCGCACCCATTGCTATCGTTGTCATAATGATCGGGCGGGCGCGCAGACGGCAGGCCTCAATCAGTGCTTGATGGCGATCGAGGCCTGATTTGCTTGCCTCAATAGCGTACTCAACCAGCAGAATTGAGTTCTTCGTTGCAATACCCATCAGCATGATCAAGCCGATGAGCGATGGCATCGAAAAGCTCTTGTCCGCAAGCAATAAGGCAACAAAAGCACCACCGAGGGAAAGCGGTAGCGCGGCTAAGATCGTAATCGGATGAAGAACGCTCTTAAAAAGCAAAATCAATACCATGGTGATGCACAGGATCCCGATGCCCATGGCAAGGCCGAAACTTGCGAAAAGCTCCCCCATGACTTCGGCATCACCGATTTCTCGCTGGGAAACACCTGGTGGAAGTTGCTCAAGCGCAGGAAGCTTTGCAACCGCTGCGGTCACATCCCCCAGCGGCATGCCCGAAAGCTCAATTTCAAAGTTAATATTGCGCGCTCGGTCATAGCGTTCAATCAGCGCGGGGCCGCCGCCAATCTCAATGGTCGCGATCTGCGACAGCATCACAGGGCCTTTGTTGCCAGGGATTAAGAGTCGCCCCAAACTTTGCATATCCTGACGTGCCTCATCCTTGAGCCGGACCACGATCGGCACCTGCCGGTCACTGAGGTTGAGCTTGGCAAGCGCTGCATCGTAGTCGCCAAGCGTTGCGATCCTCAGGGTTTGTGCGATTGCTGCCGTGGTCACGCCGAGGTCTGCCGCTTTGGCAATATCGGGTCTGATCATCACTTCAGGCCTGGAAAGGCTTGCGCTTGAAGCGATACTGCCAATGCCTTTGATACTGCGCAGGTCACGCTCAAGCGCAATCGCAGCTTGGCTCAAATTTTGCGGATCATCGCCCGTGAGCACCAGGATGTATTTTTCGCCAGAACCACCCAAACCGACTTTACTCCTCACACCGGGCAAGGACTTAAGCGCATCACGGATGGCTTCTTCAATCACTTGCTTGCGCGCACGTTCACCGCGTGGGGTGAGGGCTATGGTCAGGGTTGCTTTTCTCGGCTCATTAGCGCCGCCTCCCAAAAAGGGATCGGTACCTGCTGCGCCCGCGCCAATCGTGGTGTAAACACGTTGAATCTCCTTGATTGAAGACAGCATCAGTCTTGCCGCTTCGGCAGTCTTGATGCTTTGTTCAAGACTCGATCCGGGTGGAAGCTCGAGATAAACCTGAGTCTGCGAATTGTCATCAGGCGGAATGAAGCCTGTGGGAAGCAGGGGAATTAATGACAGCGAACCGACGAAAAATCCGATCGCTAAGATCAGGCTTAACCAGCGAAACCGTAGACAAAGCTTGACCAGGCTCATGTAGGGCGTCATCCAGAAGGGTTCTTTGTGGGCAACACCCTTGTCGCGCAACATATAAGCGGCCATCATCGGCGTGAGCATGCGTGCCACAAGCAAAGATGCAAAAACAGCCAGGGATGCTGTCCAGCCGAATTGCTTAAAAAACTTGCCTGCTATCCCGCTCATGAAAGCGGTCGGCAAAAAAACAGCAATCAAGGTGAAGGTGGTGGCAATGACTGCAAGTCCGATTTCATCGGCTGCGTCAATCGCCGCCTGCATGGGCGTTTTGCCCATCCTCAAATGGCGAACAATGTTTTCCACTTCAACAATGGCGTCGTCCACCAAGACCCCGATCACCAGCGAAAGGGCAAGCAGTGTTACCACATTGACCGAAAAGCCAAGCCAGGCCATACCGGCGAAGGCTGGAATCACCGAGAGCGGCAGGGCGAGTGCTGACACAAAAGTTGCTCGCCAGTCACGCAGGAAAATCCAAACCACGAGCACCGCGAGCAACGCACCCTCGTAGAGCAGCATCAAGGAACCGTCGTATTCCTCTTGCACCGGGGTGACAAAGTCAAATGCTTCGGTCAATTGAATATCGGGCCGCTCAGCCTTGAGTTGAGCAAGGGATTGGCGTACCCGTTCTCCAACCTGAACTTCGCTTTCGCCACGGCTGCGGACCACCTCAAAGCCGACAACAGCTTGACCATCCAGAAAGGCTGCTGAACGTCGTTCGGCAATACCGTCGCGGATCTCAGCAACCTGGTCAAGTCTGACCGAACCGCCTTGAGGTAGCGCGATCGCAAACGCGTTCAAGGGTTGTGCTTCTGCAAGGCTGGCGAGCAAGCGAACCGGTTGCTGAGCCTTGGCAAGATCGGTGCGACCGCCGCTGGCCTCCTGTTGCACGGCACGAAGCTGTCTCGAGAGCTCAGCTGCGGTCATGCCAATGGCGTTCATCCGAACAGGATCAAGATGAACCGAAATTTCCCGGCTTACGCCACCCACCCGCTGCACAGCCCCAACGCCGCGGATCGCGAGCAGTCGTTTGCTGAGATCCTTGTCAACAAACCAGGACAAGGCTTCCTCATCAAGCGTTGACGATGCAATGGTGTAGGCTAAGACAGGCGTGCCTGCGAGGTTGAGTTTGCTGATCACCGGTTCTCGCAGGTCAGCAGGCAAATCCGAACGGGTCGTCTGAACCGCAGAGCGAAGTTCATCAAGCGCCTCCTGAACGGGTTTTTCAAGACGAAACTCCGCGGTGATTGATACCGCGCCATCACTGATTTTGGTACTGATATGCTTCAGTCCCTGTAACGGTGCAATCGCGTTTTCGAGTTTTCGTGCGACATCGTTTTCGAGCTGATTCGGGGTTGCGCCTGGAAGCGCGACCTGAAGTTGTATGGTGGGCAGATCAAGGTCCGGGAAGTTTTGGACCTTCATGCTCTGAAAGCCAATCAAGCCGGCCACACAAAGCAGAACGAACAGCATTAAGGACGGCACCGGGTGCCGGATCGACCAGGTTGAAAGATTCATGGCTTGGCCGTACGAACCAAATCGCCGTCATTTAAGAACGCGGCACCTCGGGCAACCACGAAGGCGCCCGCCGATATGCCCTCCAGAATCTCCACCCGGTCGCCGACAATCGCGCCGGCGCGGACCTTGTGGGCACGGACGCGCCCTTGTGGATCGATCTGAAACACGAGGGTAAAGCCATCCCTGACCACAAGCGCTGACTGAGGAATACTCAGGACGGCGCGTTGGCCCACATCGATACTGCCCTGGAGAAACTGACCCACGCGGGCTTGCTTTGGTGATGCCGCAAGTGACACCAAGACCTGTCCATTGCGGGTCGCATGATCGATCAAGGGACCCAGTATGCGTACTTTACCTTCCAGGCTATCGCCGGAGGGTAATTGCACCCTGGCTGTGTTACCAGCTGTGATGCGTGCCAGGTCCTGGCTTGTTACCTCTGCACGCCATTCAAGCTTTCCTTGCACATGAATCTTGAATAATTCAGCCCCAATCGGAGGCATAGCACCCAGGAGCGCTGTTTTTGCGCTGATCAGTCCCGATTCGCTCGCTCTTAACTGGGTTTGAGTCAGTTGGAGCTCCCTGAGTTCCACGGCGGCCTGCGCTGCTTCAAGGCGGGCCCTGGCCATGCGACCCTGGTTTTGCGCCTGACTGAGCTGAGACTCACTAAAAAAGCCTTTGGCTCTGAGTTGCAAGGCACGTTCCATTTGCAACTCACTTTCATCAAGACTGGCCTTGGCCTCAAACCATTGCGCCCTTGCCTGGGCAAGTTCTGCAAGCGGCAGACGTTGATCGAGTCGCGCAAGCAACTGACCACGCTCGACCCGGTCGCCAACGTCGACAAGAATCTCGACGATGGCGAGTCCCTGGACCTGTGGACTGACCACCGCCTCACGCCAGGCAACAAGACTGCCTTGCGCCTGAATTCTTTCGCGTGACTGTAGGGTGCTTACCGATGTGGTCTCGACCTGCATCACCGGCTTGTCGCCGGCTTCTTTATTGGACTTTGGCCCGGCGCCGTGAGCATGTCCTGCCAGAGCGAAGACAATCAGGGCGAGCGAGCAAAGGATGGAGCTGGTCTTCGCTGCGGGCAGCGTATGACGGAAGGCAAAAGACATGGGGTTCGCGCGTTAAGTTTGTTTCGAAGAAGGCAGGTTTTGACCGCTTTGCGGCATTGAGCCAGCTGCAATCTATGATCTGGTGATAAAAACCAGCGAATTTTAGAGTAAGGCCCTTGTTTGGGGACCAATGACGCACAAAAGGAGCGCGGGTTCTTGTTGCTGCGATCATCAAGATCCCACGGCAACATTTACAGGAGAATCGTGCAATGCCCTATCAATCGCCCGGTGCTGCGACACCGCAACGCCCAAGCGTCACGGTAACCAGCCTTTCAGCCATGCGTGCGCGCAGCGAGCCCATCGCCATGCTCACCGCCTACGATGCAAGTTTTGCGGTGCTCGCAGACCGTGCCGGAGTCGATGTTATTTTGGTTGGCGACTCGCTCGGGATGGTTTGTCAGGGGCGAAAAAGCACGCTCTCCGTCAAACTTGCGGAAATTGTTTACCACAGCGAATGTGTGCTTCGAGGTTTGGAAGCGCAGGCAGCTGCGGCGATGGTGATCGCCGATATGCCTTTTGGGACGTATCACGTGTCGGTCGAACGTAACGATATGGGTTTTGCAAACGATATCGGTCCAGAGCACGTATCGTCTCCTATGCCATGCCACTGATCGTTTTACGCTCAGGATTTGTATGTTTTTGTGCCCTCGCCGGCATTGCGGCTTGGTGGGTCAACGGCTTTTTCTTTGAGCGCTTCGAAGTCATCGAAGGCGTGAATCTGATTTATTGGCCACATGGCTTGCGTGTCGTACTCACGATTCTTTTTGAACGCTATGCCGCAATAGGCCTAAGCCTGGGTGCTTATGTGGTGGTTTCGATGATTTGGCCTGAGCATTTTTTGATGCGATGGCTCGCACCAGTCACCGGGGGATGTTCGGCCTACATCGCCATGCGTATGCTGTTACCTCGAGGCGGCGATATGTCGAGCCGGATCAGGGGGCTGACACCAAGTGTGCTGATTGCGATTGCAACGGTTTCAGCTTTGCTCAACGCTGGCGGACATACGATGTTGCGCATTGCCTCGGGCATTGAAGGCAATCACGGCCAGGAGTTCGCAGCGATGTTGCTCGGCGACCTGCTGGGTGCTCTTGCTTTGCTTTATTTATTCAAATTTTCGATTCGCTACTTCCAAGACAAGTGAGCGAGGGTGCGCCGCCACGGATTCCTAAGTCGTCCATCGCAAGCCCGATCGCCTGAACCGCCTGCTCGATCTCCGTCACGCCGATGGCGCCAATACAACCGACGCGAAAGGTCTCTCTGGTCGTCAGCTTCCCAGGGTAGAGAATAAAGCCGCGAGCCCTGCAAGCAGCGTAAAAATCCTTAAAGTTATAGCGAGGATCGCCTGGCGCGTGAAAGGTGACGATGATGGGCGCTTGAATCAAGGGATCAAGAAACGCTTGAAAGCCAAGTTGGGTCATACCCTGGATTAAAGTCCGGCAATTCGACTGATAGCGCTTAAGTCTGGCAACTTGACCACCCTCTTCTTCAAACTGTCGGATTGCTTCTGCAAGCGCCACAAGCACGTGGGTGGGTGGGGTGAAACGCCATTGTCCGGTTTGTTGCATGTAATTGTGTTGATCGTAGAGATCCATGGCGAGCGACTGGCTTTGGCCTTCGCAATGCTCGAGGATGGCACGCCGGATAAACACAAAGCCCATGCCAGGCACGCCTTCAAGGCACTTCCCGCTGGCCGCAACGAGCGCGTCAAAATGAATCTGTTTTGCATCGATCGGTAGGGCAGCAAATGAGCTCATCGCATCCACGATGAGCCCCTTGTTTAAGCGCATACAGTGTTGAGCGACCGCCTCCAGTGGATTGAGCACGCCGGCGCCAGTTTCGCAATGGATCAGAATCACATGGCTGATACTGCGATCAGCTTGCAAGGCGGCTTCGACTGACGCGGGGCAAATCGCCTGGTCTTCGGCAAAAGTCAGCATGCTGCATCGGCGCCCCATCATCTGTGAAAGCTTTGCCGCGCGCTTGCAATAGGCGCCATTGTCGAGCACCAAGATGTGGCCGTCGCGGGGAACAAGGCTTGCGACAGCCGCCTCCACGCTAAAGGTGCCGCTGCCTTGCAAGGGCACCACCACATGGCTGTCCAGGCCGTTAATAATCCTTAATAAACGTTCACAGACCAGCGCCGTCATGTCCTTGAAGTCGCTATCCCAGGAACCCCAGTCGCGAAGCATGGCAAGCTTGGTCCTTAGCGTGGTTGTCAACGGGCCCGGTGTGAGAAGGATTTTGTCGCGGTCCATGGCAATGATCCAGGGCTTTTAGAAGAAAGCGAAAAAACAAATTCGGTCTGCTGTCATTGTTTCGACATGCCGCAATTTATACTGGCAACCTGGGTCATCATAGCTGTTTAAGAACCTTGCCTGGCAGTAAACGAACATGCTAAGCGTTAATCATCGCAATTATAAGAAACCGCGGCAGCCGACCGTTGTGGTTTGTATTGATGGCTGTGAGCCCGATTATGTTGCGCAAGCAGTTGCGGCGGACCGTATGCCATGGCTCAAAGCGATCTTGGCCGCAGGGACGGCGCTGGTCGCGCACGGCGTGGTGCCTAGCTTCACGAATCCAAACAATGTATCGATCGTGACAGGTGTGCCGCCCAGTGTCCACGGGATTTGTGGTAACTACTTATACGATCCCGAGAGTCAGCGCGAAGTCATGATGAATGATCCGAAGTGGCTTCGCGCGCCGACGTTATTTGCCGCCATGAGCGAGGCTGGACTCAGCGTAGCGATCGTCACTGCGAAAGATAAACTGCGTCAACTGCTGGGGCATGGCATGAAGCGCGGCATTTGCTTTTCTGCTGAAAAAGCCGACCAGGTCAGTCAACAAACGCACGGTATCGAAGATGTGCTCCATCTTGTCGATCGACCGCTACCTGACGTTTACAGTGCCGATTTATCGGCGTTTGTTTTTGCATCCGGTCTTGCGTTGATGCGAACGCAATCGCCAGACGTCATGTATTTGTCGACCACTGATTACATTCAGCACAAGTACGCGCCAGGCAGTGATGCTGCCAATGCCTTTTATCAGATGATGGATTATTACCTGGCACAACTCGATGCCATGGGTTGCGTGATCGCCATCACAGCAGACCATGGCATGAACGCCAAGGTGGCGATGAACGGGAAGCCGGATGTGATTTATCTGCAGGACTGGTTTGATCAGCACTGCGGGCCCGGACAGGCCAGAGTGATTCTCCCGATTACAGATCCTTATGTGGTTCATCACGGCGCGCTCGGTTCTTTTGCAACGGTTTACCTGGCGGCAGGGGCGAAGCATGATGCCTTGCGCCAGGCGCTAGAAGGCTTGCGGGGTATGGATCGGGTGCTTGCAAGAGAGGATGCGGCAGCCGAATTTGAACTGCCAGCCGACCGGATTGGAGATCTTGTTTGTTTGGCCGCACGCTTTACCGTGATTGGAACCAGTGCGTCGCGGCATGATTTATCGGGACTCGATGCACCGCTTCGCTCCCACGGCGGGGCGAGTGAGCAAGCCGTGCCCCTCATCATCAATCGCCCGATTCCTGGTTTGGACCCTCATCGCCGTTGGCGAAATTTTGACGCCTTTGATCTCGCGCTCAACCATGCGCAGTAATCCGTCAGAAGCAATGCGGATGCAAGAATACATTAGCGATCGCGGGCTTCATGCGATGCGCCTTGCTGGTCAACGCATCGGGGCTGATCGGGCTAAAGTCGATGGTTCGTCGCGTGTGATTAAAGTATTCAATCCGTATAACGATGAATTATTAGGTACGGTTCCAAAGGCTACGCTTGAGGAGGTTCGGGAGGCCTTTGTAACGGCCTGCGACTACAAGCCAACTTTGAGCCGATTTGATCGTGCGGCGATTTTGAATCGAGCTTCAGCCCTTGTCTTGAGGCAACGCGATGAAATCGCAGCATTAATCACGGCAGAGTCGGGTCTTTGTCATAAGGATGCTGTGTATGAAACCGGCCGCGTGAGCGATGTACTGCTGTTTGGCGCAAACGAAGTGCTCAAGGACGACGGGCAGATTTTTAGCTGTGATCTTACCCACCACGGTAAGCAGCGGCGCGTTTATACCCAGCGCGCCCCGTTACTTGGTGTGATCAGCGCCATCACACCTTTTAACCACCCCATGAATCAGGTTGCACACAAAATTGTGCCAAGCATTGCAAGCAATAATCGTATGGTTTTGAAACCGTCCGAAAAGGTGCCTTTTTCTGCACTCTTGTTTGCGGATATGCTTTATGAGGCGGGACTGCCACCTCAGATGCTCAGCGTGATCACAGGGGATCCTGCCGAAATCGCCGATGAAATGATCCGCAATACTGCCGTGGATTTAATAACATTTACAGGCGGTGTTTCGATTGGTAAGTCGATTGCGCTTAAAGCGGGCTATCGACGGCTTGTGCTTGAACTTGGTGGCAATGATCCCCTTATTGTGATGGAAGATGCCGACCTTGAAGAGGCTGCAAGCCTCGCTGTCGCAGGCAGTTATAAAAACTCAGGGCAACGCTGCACAGCGGTAAAGCGTATGCTTGTCCATGATGCAGTGCTTGGCGACTTCACCGACCTGTTGGTGGCAAAAACCCGTGCTTGGCGCTACGGCGACCCAAGCAATCCTGAGAACGACATGGGTACGGTGATTGACGAGGCGGCAGCGCGTCTGTTTGAGGCAAGGGTGAACGAGGCCATATCGCAGGGTGCTCGCTTGCTTCACGGCCATCGTCGACAAGGCGCCTTGTATGCCCCAACGGTCTTGGATCGCGTGAATCCGGCGATGACACTGGTGCGTGAGGAGACCTTTGGACCGATATCGCCGCTTATTCGCTTTGATAATGTTGATGAGGCCATTCGAATCGCCAATGGGACGGCATATGGCCTATCAAGCGCGGTCTGTACGAATCGGCTGGACTACATAACCCGCTTTGTTAACGAATTGAATGTTGGAACGGTGAATGTGCGCGAGGTGCCGGGGTACCGTTTGGAGCTGACACCTTTTGGCGGCATCAAGGACTCGGGTCTTGGATACAAGGAAGGGGTACAAGAGGCCATGAAAAGTTTTACCAACGTAAAGACATATTCGCTGCCGTGGTGAGGGCTGCGTGCGCCTTGCCAAGCCTGCGCTAGAGAGCATCTGATGAGCCTGTCGATCGACGACATTGAAGCGCTTTTTTCGCAACGAGGCCACGAACAATATAGCGGTGAGCCTGTCAGCCAGCTTGAGCATGCCTTGCAGTGCGCATCGCTCGCTGAGAAGGATGGGGCAAGCGATGCCATGGTTTGCGCCGCATTACTCCATGATTTAGGACATTTGCTCCACGATCTTGGCGAAAGCCCAAGCCTAAAAGGCGTTGACGATCTGCATCAGTTTCGTGCCTTGCCATGGCTGCGGGCCTCCTTCAGCACTGAGGTGCTTGACCCGATTGCCCTGCATGTGGATGCCAAGCGTTACCTCTGTGCCACCCGGAAAAGCTATTACGAAGCCCTGTCCGAGGACTCTAAACGCTCGCTCGTGCTCCAGGGCGGCGTTTTTACGGCTGAACAATGCGACGCCTTCATGAAACGACCCGGTGCTGATGAGGCAATCCGTTTGAGAATTTGGGACGATTTGGCCAAGCAAGCCAACTGTCCAACCCAGCCGCTTGCGTATTTTTTGGCGCGTGCAAAACGCTGCCTAAGGCATTGATGGCATTAAGCGGGTCGGTGGCGGCCGCCGTGCTTTTTGCGGCGCTCTTACACGCTTGCTGGAATGCACTGGTCAAGTCAAGTGCTGATAAGTCGCTCGATACGGCGCTGATTCATTTACTGGGCTCGCTGATCGGTTTGCCTTTGTTGCTTTTGGTGGGTCTGCCACCGCCCATGGCATGGCCCTTTGTTGGGATGTCAGTGGTGATTCATTTTGCCTACTACGTGGCCTTGGCTGGCGCCTACGAGCATGGGGATTTGAGCCTGACCTATCCGCTGATGCGCGGCATCGGACCGGTGCTCGTTGCCCTTGGCTCAGCGATCGCCCTGGGCGAGTCCCTTTCAGCAATCAGCTGGTGTGGTGTGCTTTGCGTTTGCCTCGGGGGCTTGATGCTCGGCTTATCGCCCCTGGCATGGCAACAGCCCAAGGCCATCGGATTTGCCTTGGTCAACGCTTGTGTCATCGGCTGTTATACGGTCGTCGATGCGCTAGGCGCGCGTGCGGCGGTGCAGGCCGGTGGAAACGCAATTCAGTATGTCGTGCTACTTTTTGTACTCGATGGGTGGCCGTTCGCCATGCTGGTTCTAAAGCGTCGAGGTCTTACGGTGGCATGGGCTTATGCGCGCCCCCGGGCGACACTTGGGTCTTGCGGTGCGATCGCATCGCTCGGCTCTTATGGCATCGCCTTATGGGCGATGACGAAGGCGCCTGTGGCGACGGTTGCTGCGCTTCGAGAGACCTCGGTGCTTTTTGCTGCCCTATTGGGAAGTTGCTTTCTCAAAGAAGCTTTTACCTTGCAGCGTGCGCTCGCCACGCTGATGATGCTTGCCGGGGTGATCGCCCTGCGTCTGGCCTAGATCCGGCTGCATACCCGTGACAACACTACCAAGTCAGGCACAGGTTGTGATTGTTGGCGGCGGGATTCTAGGCTGTTCTACAGCTTATCACTTAGCTCGCGCAGGCTACAAGGATGTTCTTGTCCTTGAGCAAGGCAAACTGGCTGGCGGCACAACATGGCATGCAGCTGGTTTGGTGGGACAGTTGCGTCCCAACAGGTCGATGACATCGATGAGTCGCTATGGCGTTGCATTGTATAAAACACTGGAGCAAGAGACAGGGCTTGCTACAGGCTGGAAGGCTTGCGGCAGCCTTTATGTGGCGCAACGCGAATCGCGTCTTCAATGGATGCGCCAACAAGCGACACTTGCCAGGCGATTCGGGGTGCTATGTGAGGAAGTCTCGCCACGCGAGGCTGCCGATCTATTTCCTGTGATGCGGCATGATGATTTGGTCGGGGCGCTATGGTTGCCGGAAGATGGCAAGGTCAACCCATACGACCTTTGCATGTCCTTGGCGCGTGGCGCGAGGCAAGCCGGTGTTCGCATCGTCGAAAATGCCCGGGTCAGCGCAGTGCTCAGCAAGACGCAGGGCAGGCGGCGAAGCGTCTGCGGCGTCCGTGTGGGCTTGTCTGACGGCGAGCAGGAGATCGTCTGCGAGGTATTGGTGAACTGTGCAGGACAGTGGGCCCGTCAGTTCGCCGCGCTTGCACAGGTAAATGTACCGTTATATGCGGCCGAGCATTTTTATATCGTTACCGACGTCATACCGGGTATTGATGCGATGCTTCCGGTGATGCGCGATCCGGATGGATATATTTACTATAAAGAAGAGGTTGGGGGACTCTTAATGGGTGGCTTTGAACCGCGCGCTAAGCCCTGGCAGGCTGACCCCATTCCCGATGACTTCCAATTTCAGCTGCTCAATGAGGATTGGGATCAATTTGAGGTCTTGATGAAAAGCGCCCTGCATCGAACACCCTGTCTTGAGACCGCCGGCGTCAAGATGTTGCTGAACGGGCCGGAAAGCTTTACGCCGGATGGTAACTTCATCATGGGGGAAGCGCCGGAATGCCATCAGTACTTTGTTTGCGCTGGATTTAATTCTTCGGGGATCGCAAACAGTGCTGGCGCTGGTCGTTTGATGGCGGAGTGGATCATGGGCGGCGAAGCGAGTGTGGACCTCTCTGATGTTGATATTCGCCGGTTTTCTGCTTTTTCTGTCAACCGTAAGGCCTTGGCAGCACGCACGGTCGAGAGCCTGGGGCTTCACTACGCCATGCGATGGCCCCGATATGAGTTGCAATCCGCAAGACCGCTAAGAACATCACCGTTATATGACTTGCTAGCGGCAAAGGGTGCAGTATTTGGTAGCAAGCATGGTTGGGAGTGTGTGAATTATTTCAGCACCCTTGGCAGTGCTGGCCCAGCACCTAGCCTCGATAAGCCCGCCTGGTTGAGCCGCGTAAAGATGGAGCAAAGGGCAGCCTGTGAAGCTGTTGCCATCATTGACCAAAGCGCTTTATCGAAGATTCTGGTGCAGGGTCGGGATGCATTATCACTGCTTCAAAGGCTTTGCAGCAGTGATATCGATCTGCCGCCCGATGGGCGCTGTGAGACGCTTTTGCTCAATGCGCGTGGCGGCATCGAAAGCCTGCTTTCAGTGATTCGCGTCGAAACTGATGTTTTTATGCTGGTCACGAGCGTTTCACAAGCCGTGCGGGATATGCATTGGATTGGCCGACATCAGCACGACGCCGAGCAGCTTGTCCTGACTGATGTATCGGCGATGTTTTCAGTCTTATCTGTCCTTGGCCCGGCCGCGGGGCGACTCTTGGCGCACCTCAGTTCGGGTGATTTCTCAGCCGAGGCCTTCGACTTGTCGGCAACGAAGCTCATCGATCTGGGATTTGCTCGCCCAAGAGCCGCTGCCATCCATGATGGGCTTCATGCCGGGTTCGATCTTTATGTACCGGTTGAAATGACGCGCCATGTCTATCTGGCCATCCATGAGGCAGGGGCTGCCTTGGGCCTGCTCGATGCAGGCCACTACGCCTTGGATGCCTTGCGGATCGAAGCCGGTCGCTGCACATGGGGTGCTGAGCTCGGGCCCGAGGATGGGCCCTGGGAAGCGGGTCTCCAACGATTGATAAACCTCGATCAATCACATTTCATAGGACGCGAGGCACTTGTGGAGGCCGCTGATCGCCCGGTTCGCAAACGACTCGTCAAGCTTGTATGCCAGGACCCTGAAGCTTATGCCTGGGGTGGCGAAACGATTATTGTCGACGCTGGTGGGCAGGAGTTTGCAGGCGATATCCGTTCTGCCGGCTGGGGTTTCGAAGCAGATCGCTGTGTTGCCCTTGGCTATGTCTATGGTGAGCTCGCATCGATGGTGCATCGTGCGAGGCCTGCGAAGGCATTGATCTGGGGCAAGCCCAGCCCGGTTTTGCTATATTCTCTGTAGCGCGCTAATGCATTAGGCTATGATTTCATTTTTTTGAGGAGTCCAAAGTATGCGAGGTCGTTTCATCTTGGCTTGCCTTTGTGCTGCCATCAGCTTTGCCAGCCCGCCCGCCCAGTCGCAAACAAAGCCTCCGGTCAAGATCGCGCTCATCGCGAGCAAAACTGGACCGCTCGAGGCTTATGCAAAACAGAGCATTGTCGGCTTTAACATGGGCTTGGAGTTTGCCACTGGCGGCAGCATGACGGTCGCTGGCCGCAAAATCGAAGTGATTGAAAAAGACGATCAAGGTAAGCCCGATGTTGGCAAGGCAGCACTCGCTGCAGCCTATGCCGATGATAAGGTCGATCTTGCTGTCGGGCCAACCGCCTCGCCGGTTGCGCTTGCTATGCTGCCGGTCGCCGAGGAATACAAGAAAATTCTGCTTGTTGAACCTGCGGTGGCTGACAGCATCACTGGGGATAAGTGGAACAAATATATTTTTCGGACCGGTCGAAATAGCAGTCAAGATGCAGCAGCGAATGCCGCAGCTTTAGATCAGGCAGGCAATGTGGTGGCGATTCTCGCAAACGATAATGCTTTCGGACGTGATGGGGTGAAAGCTGCTAAAGAGTTCACGAAAAAGGCAAAGATTGTTCATGAGGAATATCTGCCGGTCGGTACGACCGATTTCACGGCAGGCTTGCAACGCATTATCGATAAGCTCAAGGATCAGCCAGGTCAGAAATACCTGTCGGTGAGTTGGAGCGGCAGCCCGACGCCCTTTCCGAAAATCGCCGATCTTGATCTTGAGAAGCGATTCGGGATCAAGTTAGCAACCGGGGGCAATATTCTTCCCGCAATGGTTGCCTATAAGAACTTTCCGGGCATGGAAGGGGCGCTTTATTATTATTTTGGCATTCCTAAGAATCCGGTCAACGAATGGTTGGTCGCCAACCATTACAGCCGCTTTAAGAACCCACCCGATTTCTTTACCGCTGGTGGTATGAGCGCTGCGATTGCCGTGGTGGAGGCACTGAAGAAAACAGCCGGCGATACCAATACCAATAAATTGATCGCGACGATGGAGGGTATGAGTTTTGATACACCCAAGGGAAAGATGAGCTTTCGCAAGGAAGATCATCAGGCAATGCAGGATATGTTTCATTTCAGAATTAAAAACGATCCGGCTTTCCCTTGGGGTGTTCCGGAACTGGTTCGTGTGATTCCAGCTTCAGAGATGCAGATTCCGGTTCGTAATAAGCGCTAAATCGCTATAGCACTCGAGCCCATGCTCGAGACCGAAGATTTATCCGTGCAGTTCGGCGGACACCTCGCCGTTGACCAGGTTTCATGCCGTTATCGCGCGGGGACACTCACCGCTATTGTGGGCCCGAATGGTGCAGGCAAAACGAGCTACTTCAATTTAATCAGTGGCCAGTTGCAGGCAACGCAGGGCAGGGTGATCCTCGAGGGTGAAGACCTCAGCACCCTGGGTGCGCCGGTGCGCGCGCGTAAGGGCTTGGGTCGCGCTTTTCAACTCACCCAATTGTTTCCGCAACTCAGCGTGGCAGAAAATGTTCGGCTGGCCGTACAAGCGAGAGCCCAGTCCCGCGAATCATCGTCCCTGGCCTGGCTGGATTTATTCAGCATTTGGCAGGATCGAAAGGCATGGATTGACGAGGCCGATGGGCTGCTGAGTCAGGTGCAACTTGCCGCCAAGGCTGATTTACAGGCGGCAAGCCTCTCACACGGGGATCAGCGGAAGCTTGAGGTGGCCCTGTTAATGGCCCTGAAGCCAAAGGTCTATATGTTCGATGAGCCAACAGCGGGGATGAGCGTCGATGATGTCCCGGTGATTCTCGAATTGATCCAACAATTAAAACAACAATCAGACCGGATTATTTTGCTTGTGGAGCATAAAATGGATGTTGTTCATCAACTTGCAGACCGCATTGTGGTCTTGCACCAGGGGCGATTGGTTGCCGATGGCGAGCCGCTTGAGGTGATGGCCTCAACGATTGTTCAGCAAGCTTATCTTGGACAAAGCGCAGGCGCTCCCCGTGTATAACCCCGTGTGTAAGCCCGTGTATAAGCCTTTAATCCGGCTGTGCGGCGTTCACACGCATATTGGGGCTTATCATATTTTGCACGGTATCGACTTTGAGATACCCGAAGGAGAGGTGACGGTTTTGCTCGGGCGAAATGGCGCCGGCAAGACGACAACGCTTCGCAGCATGATGGGTTTATGCCCTGCCTCAGAGGGCAAAATTTTTTTTCGGGATACCGCCATGGAGGCGATGCCAACCGCTGAAATTGCTCGGCTTGGCATTGCCTATGTGCCAGAATCGATGGGTATCTTCAGCGATTTAACCGTTCAGGAAAATATGCTGCTCGCAGCAAGACAGGCGCGACGGGCTCAAGATCTGGACCCTGAAAGGCTGAATTGGATTTTTTCGCTGTTTCCCGCCTTGCGCAAATTCTGGTTGTTTCCGGCGGGAAAGCTCAGTGGTGGTCAAAAGCAAATGCTTGCGATTGCCCGCGCAATGATCGAGCCGCGGGTGCTTATCCTGATCGATGAACCAAGCAAGGGATTAGCGCCGTCGATGGTCAACAATCTCATCGAAGCTCTGCTCGCTCTCAAAGCCCAGCGTACCAGTCTTTTGCTGGTTGAGCAGAATTTCCGTATGGCATCTGCGCTTGGTGACCGTGTGGCCGTGATGGATGATGGTCGTATTGTGTTTCGAGGTGCGATGGCCGATTTAGCAGCTGACGAAAGTTTGCAGCAACGCTTGCTCGGGCTATCGCTGGGCGGGCATGGGTCATGACCGTGGAAGTGCCGATCAGGAGTCATGATGCTTCGACTGAAGCCATCCTGCCAAAGGCCCAATTTGACCTTATCCCATTCATCCTGGTGCTTGGTCTGATGGGCTTTGCCTGGCTGGCCATTGGCAGTGCCAGCAGCTGGCTCACGCTCACGGTTGCAGGTTTGACCATGGGCCTTATTATTTTTGTGATCGCTTCGGGTTTAACGCTGGTCTTTGGTCTGATGGATGTGCTTAATTTTGGCCACGGGGTGTTTATTGCGCTTGGCGCTTTTGTCGCCACGAGCGTGATGACCTATGCGGGGCAGGCGGGCATGGGCGGTGTGGTTTCATTATTTATCGCGATGCTTATCGCGATGGCTGCCGCTGCGGCGGTGGGTTGGGTTTTTGAACGATTGATTATCAGACCGGTTTATGGTTTGCATTTGAAGCAAATCCTCATCACGATGGGTGGCATGATCATTGGCGAAGAGCTGATCAAGCTGACTTGGGGCCCGCTTCAAATCGCCTTGCCGCTTCCGGAGGCCTTGCGCGGGAGCTGGCTGATTGCCGAGGCAGCCATCGAGAAGTATCGCTTACTTGCTTCCATCATCGGCTTATTGGTCTTCGGAGCGCTGACCCTCACTTTGACGCGAACCAAGCTGGGCTTGTTGATTCGAGCCGGCGTTCAAGACCGCAGCATGGTGGAAGCGCTCGGTTATCGGATCAATCGACTTTTTGTTGCGGTCTTTGTGGCGGGTTCTGCGCTGGCGGGTCTGGGTGGCGTGCTTTGGGGCTTCTACCAGCAAAGCGTGACGGCCCAAATCGGGACTCAGGTTAATGTTCTTATTTTTATTGTTATCATCATCGGAGGACTCGGTAGTACCCTGGGCTGCTTTATCGGCGCCTTGCTCGTCGGTTTAATGGCCAACTATGCTGGCTTTTTGGAGCCAAAGATTGCCTTGTTTTCCAATATTGCCGTGATGGTGGCGATTCTCTTGTGGCGTCCACAAGGGCTCTATCCTGTGAGTGATCGTTGAGATGATGCGAAGACTCTTTTCGGAGGATTTCCCCGAAAGTCGATGGCTTTCGGCTGCCTTGCTCCTGATTGCTGTGTTGCTTGCCTTGGCGCCATTTTTGTTTGCTGGTGCAAAAGCCATGTCGGTTGCTGCAAAAATACTGATTTTTATATTGCTGGTGGCAAGCTACGACTTGTTGTTGGGCTACACCGGCATCGTGAGTTTTGCCCACACCATGTTTTTTGGGATCGGGGCTTATGGCGTCGCGATTGCAAGCATTCGGTTTGGAGAAAGCTGGAGCGCGCTGGCAGTCGGGCTTGCGCTTGCGCTTGCGCTTTCGAGCCTGCTTTCGCTTTCGATCGGTTTATTCAGCTTGCGTGTTCGTGCGATCTTCTTTGCCATGATCACACTTGCGGTCGCATCTGCTTTTCAGACACTTGCCTCGCAGCTTAGCGATATCACGGGCGGCGAAGACGGGTTGACCTTTAAAAACCCTCAATGGCTCAGCCCCTCCTTCGAACCCTTTGAGACCGCGGTGTTGGGTCTTTTGATCGACGGCAAGGCACTGTGTTATTGGCTGATCTACATCGTGGTTGCATTCATGTTCTTTGCATTATTACGAATTGTGAATTCGCCTTTCGGGCGTGTGCTTCAAGCGATTCGGGAAAACGACTTTCGTGCTGAAGCCTTAGGTTACCGAACCGTGGTTTACCGAACGCTCTCAAACCTGTTGTCGGCGCTTTTTGCAACCGTGGCTGGTGCGCTGTTGGCTGTCTGGCTTCGCTATGTCGGGCCGGACACAACCTTGTCATTTGAGATCATGTTGGATGTGTTGTTGATCGTTGTGATCGGTGGCATGGGAACGCTTTACGGCGCGGTGATCGGATCGGCGCTCTTTGTAGTCGCTCAGCATTATTTGCAAGATCTGTTGGCACTTGCCGCTCGAGCACTCGCGGGCAAGCCGCTACTTGCCGATCTTGTTAACCCGGATCGTTGGCTGCTATGGCTGGGCTTACTTTTTGTTTTATCGGTGTACTACTTTCCAAGCGGGATTGTAGGACGCCTGCGTGATGCCCGCACGAAGGCGAACAAAAGGGTTACTTAGCCGGTGAGTCTCTTTAGCTTCGAGGGCTTGGGCTTCTACGGGGCACTAGCATGAGGATGCTTCAGCAATCTGAGCAGCGATCCGGCTGCGAATGCCGCTGTGTCGCTTACTGGGGGTTGTAATCGCTTTGCGAAGCACATCTTCGCTGGCGATGATGCTCACTGACGCTCTCGCCCTACTGATGGCCGTGTAAAGCAAGGCCTTGTTTACCACCGGCGAGGCTTGGCTTGGTAGCACGATGGCCACCCGGTCAAACTCTGAGCCCTGAGCCTTATGGACGGTTAAGGCAAAGGCAGTTTCGTGGTCAGGAAGGCGGCTAAGGCCAATGGCTTTCTCGAGCCTTAATCCATCAGAAAAATAAACAAGCGCTTGCTGCTGCGCGTGGGGCATCACAATACCGATATCGCCGTTGAAACGCCCTAAAACATAGTCGTTACGAAGCACCATGATGCATTGGCCGGGGTACCAGCCTTGGGTCGCCGCTTGCCTCACAAACCATCGGCTTATGCTAGGCAAGGTGCTGTTGTATCGACCATGGATCATTTCGCTGACAAGTTGATTGATTCTCTCGACACCGCGCGGACCGTCACGGATCGCGCAGAGAATTTTATATCGCCCTAACTGATCAAATAGCGATAACAGGTCTTGATGATTGTCACGAAGTTGTTTTACATAGTCCTCAAAGGGTGCCAACAGCGATTGCTTCGTGGCTTCACTGAGTTCGGGATTTTCGTCTTCAAGCCAGTCAATTTGCGCAAAACGACCCTGTCTTAATCGCGCAATCACAGCTTCAGCCTGGCCGCTGTTCACCAAGTCAATCAACTCGCCAAGCGCTGTGGCTTGATTAAACCGGAAGTTTTCTCTGAGCCAGATCACAGCATCGCCCAGACCCTTGGCTGAGCCCTGATCATGCTGTTGAGCTTCAAGGGCATCATCGGCAGGCTGCGCTTGAACCTGCTGATGAGCACCATAAAGTGATCGTGGATCGATACCCGTGATCTGCTCAAGCACTTTCAGGCATGTCTCACTCAGTGAGGGGTTGGCACTGAGTTCAGCAAAAACGGCGCCGGCTTCGACCGCTGCAAGCTGATCCTTGTCGCCCAGAAAGACAATCCTTGCCGTGCTTGGTGTCGCCTCGATCAAATGGACGGTAAGGGCTAAATCAAGCATGGAGGCTTCATCAACAATGAGCAAGTCAAGCGGCAGCAGATGCTCGCGATCGTAGTGAAATCGATCACCTTGTCTGGCTGCACCAAGTAATCGGTGAACGGTGAAGGCTTCCTTGGGTAATTCGATTTCAAGGTCTGACCCAATACCTTGAGCGGCTTTGACCAAGGCTTCAAGCATGCGAGAGGCCGCTTTCCCCGTGGGTGCTGCCAATACAACTCGGCAATCTCGATCAATATATTTCGCACAACGTATGAGATTTAAGATGCTGCTTGTTTTTCCTGTTCCTGGTCCACCGCTGATCAAGGTAAAGCCGCGATTAACAGCAAGCGCAACCGCAAGCTGTTGCCAATCGGTTCTTCCTTGGAGAACAATCTTGTTCGGGTGAAAGAGTTTTTCAAAAAACGTCTTAAAAGGCTGATGAATGGCTTGCTGAATACCGCGATAGGGTTGCAGGAGCCGCTTTGCAAGTCGCCTTTCATAGTCAAAATATCGATGGAGGTAGAGACGATCCTCCTCATCGATGACGAGTGCCTGACTTGCATCATTTGACAGGCTCAGCATATTGCTTGCCAAAAGCGCTTGGCGCAGCGCCTGCTGGTCTATGGTCTGATCAACATGCAAATCGCTTAAGTGAATGCAAACACTGCCTGCTGAAGATGCAAGGCTGATCGCCAAGGCGGCTTGTTCTAGGCGCTCAGCCGCCTCGGCGGGTGCTCCCGATCGGCGCGACAAGGTTGCGAGATGTCTAGCAAAGCCGCGCGCAAGCGCATAGGCCGGGTCCGATCGTTCGCTCATCGCTCGGTTTGCTCAAAAGTATGCTGCAACGGCTTGCCGAACAAGGCATCAAGCGCTGCGATGCGTTGGGCCTTTGGCTTCACAAAGAAAACCCCGGCTGGGCTTTGGTCCGGATTGCGCCAGTGAGGGCGCACGGCGCGTATAAAAAGATAAAAAACACCACCGAAATGTTTTTCATAACAATAAGTTCTCAGGCGCTGCCTCAGGTAGCGATCAAGCGCAAGCGTGTAAATGAGGTATTGCAAATGGTAGCGATGCTCAAGCATCGCGTCCTTGAGTTGCGCCGGACCGTAGTCCGTGATGTGGTCACCAAGGTGGTTTGACTTCCAGTCGATAAGAAAATAGCGCCCTTGATGTTCGATGATCAGATCGATGAACCCTTTGAGGTAAGCTCGGAGCTCGCTTGCTTGTAAAGCAGCGGTGCCTGCTTCCCCCGCAAGTCCGTAGTCCTCCAATTCGAGCTCGAGCAAGCGATGAAGCTCTCCGAGATCAGGATTGCGGAGTGGTAGTGTGAACTCGAGCTCGTTGATGCGATGACGCGCACCAATACGCGATAAAACGAGACCATGACCCAAGTCAGTCTTCAGTACATCATGGAGCATGCTGGCAGCCATCTGCTTTAGTAGCTTATTATCTAATGCCGAGCTTGCCCTTTGATCGTTATCGAATGATGAGCGATGAGACCATACTCGCTGCGGTGCAAGCTCAAGCGGATGAGCCTTGTTGAGAGCCTCTTGAATCAGCCCGGGCCAAGCCTCTGGTTTGTCAAAGGCAATGGCTTCGAAAATCTGATGGAGGCAGATCCCGGCTTGGGGACCTCGAGGAAACCTAAGGATGTCGCAATCGCCTGCGCCATCAAGCACCCTGAGATCAGCGCTTGTCTCGTCACGATCCTTAACCCTTGATTCATGCTGCCGCGTCATCGCGCTAAAACTTGTCATCAGCCAGGATCGACTGATCTTTGGTGGATCAGGCGTCTCTGCAAGTTCGCAGAAGCCTTGATCCATGGGAAACACCGATGCAGTTTCAGCTGAGGGAAGGCTTGAAATCCGGATGCAGCTTTGCGCTGATGAGGCCAGATCTTGCCAAGCATGGGTAATGTGCTGGAGCGTTTGCGGATCCTGTTGGCGGGCTTTGTCGAAGAGCCATGCTTGAGGGCTCGTGCCGTTGCCAGCGACCAGCCAATTAAGCATGCTTGTGGTACTTTCTGAAGGGCTTGGCCGCTTGTCACTGCCAAGATAGCAACCCGCAATCAAATAGCATCGATAAACGGCGCGCGTGAGAGCCACATAGTGCAGGCGAACAGTCTCAGCGGCTGTATCGATGGCGATTTGTTTTTTTAGCGCGTCAAGCTCTTCGCCGGCCTCGTGTTGTGAGATAAATCTTAGAACTGTGCCGTTTTTGCCTTCCTCAAAGGCCAAGACCTCTTCGCTACCCTGTTTCATGCCCGCGCTTGCGTCCCATAAAAAGGGGCAGAACACGACGGGAAACTCAAGCCCTTTTGACTTGTGAATGGTCATGATTTGCACCAGGTTGCGATCGGACTCTAAGCGAAGCTGCGTATTGTCCCGTTGACGATCCTCGCTGCTTTGTTTTTGCAGCCAATCCAGCAGCGCGAGCCTTGTGTCGTGGACCAGAGATGCCTCGTGCAATAGTTCACCCAAGTGCAGAAGATTGGTCAGTCGACGTTCGCCGTCTTGCCGAACAAGCAAGCGCGAGGCGACGTCTTCACGCTCAAGAAAGCGACGAAACATCAGGCCAAATCCTTCCTGCTGCCAGAGTTCGCGATACATGTAAAAACGTTCGACATAAGAAATCGATGAGGAATCGTTTTGAGACAAGTGCTCGATGGCGGCAGCATCAAGGCCGATGATCTCGGTGGCGAGTGCTGCCCATAGCAGTGAGCGATTAGCAGGTTGTTGAATCGACAGAAGAATTCGTTCTAATTCGCTTGCGTCAACACTTCTGAAAACGCTCTCCTGCGCAAGTTCAATGCTGGAAATATGAAGCGCAGCGAGCGCTTTCTTAATCCGGTCACCCTGGCTGTGGGTTCGAACCAGCACGGCGATATCGCCGGGCGCTAGCGGCCTTGCGCCAATGGTGACAAGGCCGCGTTGTGCATCTCGAATCAGTCTTGCGATTTCGGCCGCGCAGGCCTTGGCACTTTGCATGGTCGCGCAAGCCTTAACAACCAAAGCCTCGTCGCTTTCGGGTCGAGACCCTGGTAGCATCCAGATGTTGCAATCAAGCTGCGATGTATCCCGATCCAGGAAGCGGGCTCGGGGTTTGCTCCCCATGGTCACTGGATGAAAATCAAGCCCTGGCAACATGAAGGACTGACGGTTCGCACTAAAGATCTTGTTGACGGCGTCGATCAGGCCTTTGTTCGATCGCTGATTCTCAACCAGATGATAAATGTTTGTGGCCTGATCGCGTGCTCGCAGGTAAGTATTGAGATCGGCGTTACGAAAACGATAAATGGCCTGTTTGGGATCCCCCACGAAAAACACAGGGTGTTGCGAATGCCTGTAGATCGACGAAAAAATCTTGAACTGCAGCGGGTCCGTATCCTGAAATTCATCGATGAGTGCAGCAGGGTATTTGGTAACAAGGCTTGCTGACAAGTCATCGGCATGCTGAGCCTCGAGCGCTTGGTATAAGTTCAATAGCATCTCGTCAAATGAAATCTGACGCCGTTGTTTACGGCCTTGGCGCAGTGCTTCGGTTGACCATGCCAACATGTGCCGTAGCAGGCGAAAGCGCGAGCGTTGAAGCGCGCGCTCTTTGATGTCAAGTTGTTCGATCAGCGCCTGCGCACAATCGAAGAATGGGTGCTTCGGCGCCTGGCTACCCTTTTTTGTTCGGTTATCCAGTTTTTTGCGGGATAACAAGGCAATTTTTTCGTCGAAAAAAGCCAAGGCCGTGGGAGAGCTTGCCGTAAAGTATTGATCCCAGGCTTCTGTGGCGATCGCTAGGCTATTGGGGTTATAGGTTTGGCGATTCAAATCAGCAAGTGACCGATCGAGCGTGTCTGCAATCGCTTGGCGGTCGCTGAGCCATATCGCTTTCGCTTGCGCGAATTGTTGTTGATGGGAATTCTCATCGGGGTAAGACAGGTCGTCGATGTCAGCGGGCCATTGAAGCCTTGCCATAGGTTTTGAAATCGATCGCTTGAGCAGATCCATGTAGCCTTTGGGACTGTCGCCAATGCGTTCGAGATAAGCCGCTAGCTCAGGCGAGCATTGATCCGAGGCCACAAAGCCGCGCCAGTAATCCTGAATGACTTCGCTGACCAATGCTTCATCGTCACCCACTAATTCGAGCTCAAAGGCCTGCCCTGATGTGAAGGGGCGATCGGCCAGCGCCCTTTGACAAAAGCCGTGTATTGTGAAAATGGCTGCTTCGTCCATGGACTGCAAGGCATGCTCAAGCCGTTGAAGCAAGGGTGCATTGACGGGTACTGCGGCCTTTGCCTGCCTGTAGGTACTGGCAATTCGAGCGCGAATTCTCTCTCTTAACGCTGCAGTCGCCGCTTTGGTGAAGGTCACCACCAGAATTTGTGCCACCTCAAAGTGATGCTCCAAAAGCAAACGCAGGTAAAGCGTGCAGATGGTGTAGGTTTTCCCGGTGCCAGCCGAGGCCTCGATCAGATTCACAGCATTGAGGGGCGCATGCTCGAGCATTGAAGCATCGTGTAGCGTCATGGCTTGATTTCCCCCAGGGCTTCGAGCAGAGGGCCGAAGACCGCTTGCGCATGTTGCTCAAAGTGACTGTCAAGCGGGTCTTCAAGGCCACGCAGGGCAATCTGGTGGGCAGGATCATCAGCTTCGCCGTAGGGGCGGTGCACGCTCGAATGCCATGTCTGTCGTGCTGCATGAAGGCTTTGACCGTTTGTTACATAAGCCCAAGCGGATTTGGGAAAAAATCGAAGGGGAGACGTCAAGCCTTCGCGATAAAGTTTGAGCAATGCTGTGAGCAGACTTTGTGCTTCGTCGATCGGTCCAAGCTCAATCACGCGGTCGCGAAAATGCCAGGATGAGCAACGCAAGATCGCGCTTGGCAGGGCCAAGGTTTGAAGCGCCAGATGTTCAAGCCAAGCCCGCAAATAATCATAGCAATTCGCATCAGCGTAACGGTAACGGCAAAGGCCATCAAGGCGCAGGCCGGATATTGAATGGCTTAGCGCGTAGTGCTCCCCATCAAGCTCAAGTCGTACGGTGTGAGTTAATGCTTCAAGTTGAGGTTCGCTAAGCCGTGGCTTGAGCTGAGCGGCAAAATGAATGATCGAGGCAAGCTCCCGATCGCGGGCAATCGCGCCCAACTGCCCTGGCGGAAACTCAAGTCCCGCCTGTGCATAGGATCGTAAGCAGTCCGCCGATTCGCCCGCAAGTGCGAAGTCAATCAGCCGATCTGCAAATTTTTGCCGTGATCGATGGTCGAGCTCAAATGGCTCGTGATTTTCAAGCGCGCCCGGTACACGCTTTAACACGAGGCCAAGGCGGTTTTTGAGCAGATAACGCGACGGGTTACTGAAAAATTCAATCAGATTTTCTAGCCTTAAGCTGCGCCACTGCTCGGAAGGGGCTGTAAGCGCCGATGCGAAAAATCGCAGTGCCGACCTGTTTGCTGAGGCTTTTTCAAGTCGATGCGCTTGGGCTTCACGGTAGCCTCCACGGTAGCTGCGCATTCTCGGGTCTGCATCTTGGCGGAAGTAGTCAACCGAAAAAGGCTGTAACGGATGCTCAATGATCAGGCGGCGTTTTGCCGCTTCAATCGCTTCGCCTGATGGGACGGAGCCGGCATCGCTTGCTCGCGAGGTTGCGCTTGATCCAGGGAGTTCGGCACATAAGAGTGATGCACTATCAATCAGTTCGGCAAGCAGCATGGACGGAGGAAGTTGGCTGTTATCAAGAATACTTCTGCCGGTATAACTGATATATAAACGATCACGTGCGGCGAGTAATAAATCCAAGAACAAGGCTCGATCTTCGAGGCGCTTTTGTCGATCGCCTGCCCTGGGCCGTTGTGCCATCAGATCAAACTCAAGCGGCCCAATCCTGCTTGGAAAAGCCTCATCGCCCAATCCCACAAGACAAATGATGCGGTAGGGCAGGGCTCGCATGCTGTGCATTGATGCAAAGCAAAGGCAGCCAGCGGGCACAGCGCCCTGCAAAGGTTCATCAAAGCAAGATTCAAGCGCTGCCAGAAAGACTTCGGCATCAAGCGCGCTTTCAACGGACGCGTCGCAAAGCGCTTGGTACAAGGCGTTGATGCTAGCAACCGCTGTGCGATAGTCATCCTGATTCGCAAACGCGACATCTGTGAACTGTTCAAGCGCTTGCAGACAGAGCTTGAGCCATGACTCGGGGTGCATAGCCTCTGTGAGCCGGTCATGCAATCCTGACAAGGCGTCAACAAATGTCTGCAATCGTCCGAGTGTTTGCGCTGCCAAGCCTTCAGGATCACCCGCTGGAAGCAAACCTTGAATGGGTTTTCGGTGATGCGCTGGCATGGCGTAGCCCAGATAAAGCCGCTCGAGTCCGTTCGATAAACTATAGGCATCAGTATCGGGAAGTCCAAGGCGCTGACGATGCTTGCCATCAATGGCCCAGCGGATACCAGCCTCATCGAGCCAGCCCTGTATGCGAGTCAAGTCCTCATCGTTAATCCCGAATCGACGCGCTATCAATGGGCGTTGTAGCAGTGAGAACAGTTGGTCTGCCTCGAATCTTGATCGAGCAAAACGCAAGATAGCCAGTAAGCTTTGCGCATAGTCATTGATCGCACGAATCGGGCGGCCGCTGATGACATAAGGTATGACAGCGGCGCCCTCGCAAGAGCCGAATATCGATTCAATCAAGGGCGCAGCAGCCTCGAGATCGGGTGTCAGGACTAAGACTTCGGAGGTTTTCGGTGCCTGCTTCGCAGCGAACATGCTGAGCAATTGATCGCGTAAAACTTCCAACTCCCGAGCAAGCGAATGACAGACATGAATCTCAAGACTGCGGTCATCGGGCGCCAAGCGATGCGATCCCGGATCGGGATCTTCCATCTTCAGGATGGCATGCTGAAGCGTCGCCAGCAAGGACGGTGAAACAGCATCCGGAAGCGGGGACGCTTGTGGTATTTCGAAATCACTCTCCTCGACCATCTCTTGCTCGTGATCGATCAGTGCGCTTAGATAATCGCGACGCTGTTGACCCCAGGATGCCAACAAGCGGTTTCCAAGCTCGTGGTATTGCGCCTTCGACTGCAGCTGCAATCTGCTCAAACGCTTGGGATTAACGATGTCGTACCAATATTCAGCGCAAGGATTGACAGCATAAATCTCCACATCAATCCATGTGGCGAGTTGCTTGAGCATGTCCAGATAGAGTCTTGGCATGCTGGGAAGGCAAAACACCCGCAAGCAGGGGCCTAATTCAAGCTCGTCGATCAGCGCCTGACCTTTGTCTTTTAGGGTCTGAAAAAACAGCACGGACGGGTGCTGCGTATGAGCACCGAGATCAGAAGCGATATGGCGCCAAAGTGCGGCCTGCCAGCTTTCGTCAGCGTCTGCAGCTTGACGATGTTTTAGCCAGGCTTCGAGCCAATCGCTTCGGTAGCTCAGGTACTGGTCAAACAAGCCCGCGCAGCGTTTGGAAAATTCAAAGCGCATCAAAGGATCAGCGCGACTAAGGTAGCGATCAAGCCTGGGATGGGCTAGGGTGAATCGCGGTTCGCCAAAAAGCAAAAAAATGCGCCAGGTGAGTCGGTTGATTGAAAAAGGTGATTCTTTTTCAAGATCGATCACTTTGCCAAACTGATGCCAGAGCCATTGCCCCAAAAAGTCAAATTGAATATTGGCACAGATACCGCGTTCGTCGGCTAGGCGAAGTTCAACCGAGCGCTTGATTGCCGTACTCGAAATAATAACGGGTTGCGGCGTGAAAGGGGCGAGCACATCCGCTGATAAGGCTTCAATAAGCTTCGCCGTGAGCCGCTCAAAACGGTTTGATGTGATCAGTTTTAGCATGGTTGTGAAAAGCGCTGTGCCTCATCGAAGTCAGGCTTCATCCCGAGGTGTTGAAGGAGCGTCGTCACGACAGGTTTTCTTGAAAGCATCGCCTCACCACCAAAAAGCCCATACGGTACCGCCACCGTTAAGGGGCTCGTCCGAAGCTGCCACCATCAAGGGGCTCGTCCGAAGCTGCCACCATCAGGGGCTCATCCGAAGCCGCCACCACCAGGCAGTCGTAGTTCAAGCCAATCGTCTTCGTTCACATCAATCACGCGCTTAGGCTGATCAATCGACTTACCGTTGAGGTAGACCCCACCAGTTTTGCCGTCTTTACCGCCGCAGAGGCCGCGTGCCGGTAATTTGGTGCGATCGGTGAGCAGTGAGACGCGCATTTTCCCTGGCCATCGCGATTGAAAGCTGACAATCTGTCCATCGCCGCCGCGATAACAGCCGGCTCCGCCCGAACCGTCAGCAAGTCGCTTTTCACCGAAAAGAATAGGAGCCAATGTTTCGGCGACTTCAACAGGTGTGTTTGATATGTTCGCTGGAAAGCCTGCAGCCGCTGGACCATCGCGGCCCTGCATGGCACCCATCCCACCGTTAAAAAACAAAATAGACGAAAAACCCTTGATAGACTCGGTATCCAAACCACGCAGCAAGACCGACCAAAGCGGCGTGCCACTGTCGGCTTGCACCTGCGTTGGAAAGACTGTTGCAAGTGCGTCAAAGACTGCAGCCTGCAGTTGATGGCCAATCAGGTGGCGCGCGCCAACAGGTGCTGGGAAGCGTGCGTTAACAATGCTTCCCTCCGGCGCATGAACCTTGAACAGTCGAGTAAATCCGTCGTTGTTCGGAATCGCAGGCGCCAAGAGGCACTTTAGGGGGAAAATGCTATAAGCATAGGTATGGTTATAAGTTTCATTGATGCCGTAGCGCACCTGCTGTGAACTCCCGGTGTAGTCGATCGTGATGCCATCGGCGGATACGTCAACGCTTGCTTGAATATGAATCGGCTCGTCGAAGCCGTCTGAATCGACATAACCTTTATAAATACCGGGCTTTACCTTGGCAAGTTCAGCTAAGGCAGCCTTCTCCGAGGCATTGAAAATGGCTTCTGCAACGCCATCTATGTCATCGAGCTTGTATGCCTCCACCAACTCAAGCAAACGCTGTTCTGAAACTGATAATGCGGCAAGTTGGGCAAACAAGTCCCCCTTAACCTGCTCTGGCAGCCTCACATTCCCCATGAGCAGTTGCACAACAAAAGCATTGAGCGTACCTGCTTCGACAAGCTTGAGGACCGGAAAGCGAATGCCTTCTTCAAAAAGTTCATTGGCATCGGCAGACCACTGCCGCCCCCCGATATCAGACAAATGGGCCACTGACATCGCGAAGGCAATGACCCGATGCTGATGAAAAATAGGGCGGGCCATGCTTGCATCGGGCAAATGCCCTGTGCCGATCCAGGGGTCGTTGGTAAACAGCACATCACCCGGTACGAGCTGCTCGATCGGAATCGCTTTCAACATACCCTTTAGGGTGAGTGGCGCCGTACCAATAAAGCCGGGAATGCTCAGCGATGATTGCGCGATGAGTCGTGCTTGGGCATCGAGCAGGACACAGGCAAAGTCATTGGACTCTCTGACCACTGTCGAAAAAGAGGTGCGCTTAAGCACGGCACCTGCTTCGTCTGCGATTGAAATGAGACGGTTCCAGTAAATTTCTAAATCAATCGGATTGATCATGGTTTTAGATCATAGAAAGTTGTTGAAACATGATCCCGTTCATGAGACCGCTTCGGTTGCGAGAGCGATGTGGATGTTGCCAAAGCGGTCTTTGTGGTAACAATCGCTCGGTCCAACGACCACTGTCGAGCCAGCCTGTTCGATTAAGGCGGGTCCCGTTTGTGTCTGCCCAACGGGGAGACTTTGCTCTGCGATAACAGGCGTCTCGACCCAGTCGCGCACACAGGGGAAAAAAGCCCGCCTGCGTCGAGCGCTTGTCACCCCTCCAGAGGGTGCTTGATTGACGATCGGCAGAATCGCCTGGCCTTGGTGGGCAAAGGCCTGCACCCGCCAGTTTAATACTTCAAGCGGAGCGCCTTCGATCGATGTACCAAACATCAGCCGGTATTGATGCTCAAAGGCCGCTCTGATGTCGTCGACGGTGGTGGTTGATAAGTTCTCGGGCAGGCGCGTTGTAAGCTCAAAGCCCTGTCCGACATAGCGCATATCGGCGTACCGAACGAAACGGTAGGGGTATCGGTTTTGGATCGCTGTGATCATGCCGTCATTCTTGACATGCGACGCTTCAAGTTCGCGCCCTAGTTGGTCTTCAATCGAAACAATAAACTGCTCTAATGCCTGAAAATCGATGGCGTCCAGTTTGAGGTAGCGGGTTCTGACGAGGTCTAGTTTCATCGGTGCCACCAGAAGTCCAAAGGCTGAAAAAACGCCCGAACTTGATGGGACAATAATGTGTTGGCATGCAGTGCGACGTGCAAGTTCTCGTGCATGGAGCGGGCCCGCGCCGCCAAAAGCAAGCAAGCTGCATTGGCGGATATCTTTTGCTTTTTCGACAGCGTGGATTTTTGCAGCAGCAGCCATTTGCTCGCAGACAATGCGATGAACCCCGGCTGCCGCTTCATGAATGGAGAGTCCTAATTTGTCGGCGACATGGGCTTTCATGGCTTGACTTGCCAAGTCGTATTGAAGTTTCACGGCATCGCTCAGATTGGCGGCGGGATCAAGATAGCCGAGAAGAAGCGCTGCGTCCGTAACGGTGGGAAGTTCTCCGCCGAGTCCATAGCAGGCCGGACCAGGTTGTGATCCGGCGCTATGCGGTCCAACTTTGAGAAGCCCGGTGTTATCGATATAAGCGATGCTGCCACCGCCAGCGCCAATTTCGATCAGATCGACCGTGGGGATACGAACGGGTAGACCGCTACCTTTTTTAAATCGTTGAGTTCTGGCTGCTTCGAATTCGGTGGTGATGCCGGGCTCGCCATCATTGATTAAGCAGGCCTTTGCTGTTGTACCTCCCATATCGAAGGCTATGAAGTGTTTATGGCCGAGTGCTACGGCCGTATGCGCCGCGCCCAGTGCGCCTGCTGCAGGGCCCGATTCGAGCAGACGAATCGGGAAACGTGCGCCAAACGATTTCGAAATAACACCGCCATTAGACTGCATGACAAGCAGCTTGGCGTTTAGGCCGATGACTGCTAATCCGCTTTCGATAGTCTCCAGGTAATCGCTGACCTTGGGCATGACATAGGCATTGAGGATGGTGGCGATCGTACGCTCGTATTCGCGCAGTTCGCCCAAGACTTCATGCGACAGGCTGACCGGTAAGCTTGGGTCAATCGTTTGGGCGATTTCGCGAACCATCAACTCATGTTGCGGGTTGCTGAAGCTATGGAGCAAACAGACGGCCAGCGATTCTGCACCCAAGCTTTTTGCATTGCTCAGTACGGACTCAAGGGCCCGTCGGTCGGGGGGTCGAATGCTTCGGCCCTGCGCATCGGTCCTTTCGTCAATTTCAAGTCTCAAATGACGGTCAATGATCGGGTCAGGGCCCGGCGCGTGAAGATTATAGATATCGTATCGTAATTCGCGTCCTATGGCTACCACATCGCGGAAGCCCTTGGTGGTGATCAAGGCTGTTCTTGCGCCTTTACGCTCGATGACTAAGTTCGTCACAGCTGTTGTTGCGCCAACAACCAAATCGTCTATTGTTTCTAGATCGATATTATGCGCATTACAAAGTTGGAGCAAGGCCTTGGCTATCGGGGCAACCACATTGCATGGGTCGCTTAACACTTTGGCGCTGTGCAGCGTGCCGTCACGACCAAGAAGCACAAGATCTGTGAAGGTGCCACCGATATCAAAAGCAAAGCGATAACGTAGTGGCTCAGTCATGCTTTTCCCGGAGGGTAAGGTCTTGTGGTGGGGATCCCAAAAGACTACCTTGTTGCTGCATGTGGTTTGGTTGAAACATGGGCGAGATGGTCTGCTTGGTTGGTGGGCGCTAAGCTTCAGTGTAACGATTCAGCTTAGCTTAAGCAGGCTACAATGGGAACCTTGGGGCCGACCTGGTTTCGACGTGGGTCAGGAAGTGGGTCAGGGCATGCCGAGGCCTCGTTACCTCGTAAATCCAGCGGGAAATTAATAAACGCAAACGAAGAGCGTTTCGCTCTCGCCGCCTAATCCCGGCGAGCGCCACACCAACTTGCTGATGGGTTGGGTCAGATTCGGGTAACTGGGTCTGGCAGTGGTGTAACTTAAGTCAGATCGCGCGTGCGCCGGGTCACTTGGACGCACCGTTAAAACCAAGGTGACTGGTTGGCGCCCGGCCTGTCGGCTGGCTAAGGCGGCAACGAGATCCAAGTTAACCGACTAAGCATGTAGAACTGTTCATGGAAGTCTTGCGGACGCGGGTTCGATTCCCGCCGGCTCCACCA
>Ga0214923_10001256_pt1 | contig 36446 bp, 31 predicted proteins | sample LL1510_MetaG_FD_177993 | JGI IMG/M metagenome (GOLD analysis project Ga0214923, IMG submission 177993) | Freshwater microbial communities from Lake Lanier, Atlanta, Georgia, United States - LL-1510 | ecosystem: Environmental > Aquatic > Freshwater > Lake | place: USA: Georgia | collected...
TGGTAGGCGGACGAGAATTCGAGTAACGAGATTGCTAGGCTCGCCGACCTGCAGAGGACGATTCCGAAGCAGGGAATCGATGTCGTCAGCTGCAGACGTGATCTCGCTACGGTCGGACGCACGAAGCCAGAGTTCGGCGAGCGCTGTGGCTGCCCCAGGTTTCCAGACGACCGTAAAGGTCATGTCTTCGCGAGGCGGGCCCACACGTCTGCAAGCGATGCCCCGCCTATTTCCGCTCGGGCGGCCTCGATAGCCGCGTCTGAGATACGGCTTTGAGCCCAATCATAAAGTAGTCGCTCGTGAAGGGCCGGCGGGAGGAAGTATCCCAGCCGCTGCCCCGATGCGTCGCACAACTCGATCTGCTCTCGTGCCGCCGACAATGCCGCCGCGGCCTTCTCGTCGATCGTCAACTGCACCATGACGCGATTCCTCTCGTTGATGTGCCCGAAACGACCATCAGGCCTGTGATACTATACGCTCGTATACAACGGCTGCCAAGGCCGGACTCGATGCGCGACGTCCTCGGCATGTAGGACAGGCTTCAGCCTGTCTGGCCTGGGCGAGCTTCAGCCTGTCTGGGCTCTCGGTCGGGCCGGCTGAGGCATGACAGGCTGAGGCATGACAGGCTAAAGCCTGACAGGCTGAGGCATGACAGGCTAAAGCCTGTCCTACGGGCGTCGGAGCACCCACCAGCCTATGGCCAGCTGCACGAACAGCACGGCGAGGCCGGCTCGCGATTCGCCCGAGGCGGCGTAGGCTGCGCCGAAGAGGAGGCTCGCCACGAAGCCGGCGAGCTTCGTGCCCACCTGCAGGAGGCCGAAGGTCGCTCCGAAGCGGCCCTCGGGCGCGAGCACGGCCACCGCGGCCCGCGTCACGCTCTGCACTCCGCCGAGCACGAGGGCCAGCAACACTGCGAGGCCGGTGAGCTGGCCGGGGTTTTGCACGCACGCCGCGAGCACGATCACGCCGAGCCAGCCGGCGAGGCAGAGGCCGAGGGCTCCCGCGCGGCTCCAGCGGGTGGAGAGCCAGCCGATGAGGAGCGCGCCCGGCAGGGCCACGAACTGCACGAGCAGCACGAGCCGCACGAGCGCGGCGGACTCGAGGTTGAATCGTTCGAGCGCCAGGCTCGAAAACTGCGAGATCGCCGTCTGCACCGCCCCGAGCACGATCACGGCCCCGAGCAGCACGCGCCCCAGCCCCCCTGCCCCGCCCCCGGCGAGCGACCGGGCGAACGCGAGCAGTTGACCGGCGGAGGTGCCGGCATGGTCGCTCGCGCGTTCGGTGCCGAACGACGTGAACGCCGCAGGCAGTGAGAACGCAAGCCACCACGCCCCCATCACCACGAACGACGCCCGCAGGGCGTCGGGGGCCGAGAGGCCGAGCGCGTCGCGGCGGGCGACGAGCGCCGTGGCGAGAACGAGCGCGAGCGCCCCGCCGAGGTAGCCGGCCCCGAAGCCCGCGGCCGAGAGCCTGTCGGCGGCGTTCCCCCGGGCGATTCGCGGCAGCAGGCTCCCGGTGAAGACCTGCGCCATGTCGAACCCCACGGCTGCGACCACGATCACCAGGGCGACGGCGAGGCGGGCGGCGGGCGGCACCGCGGCGAGCCCCAGGCATGCCCCCGCCCCGACGGCCGTGCTGACGAGCAGCCAGCGTTTGTGGCCGCCGGTGCGGTCGGCCCGGGCGGCGAGCAGCGGCGTGAGGAGGGCCGAGGCCAGCATCGCGGCGGCCATGAGCCACGCCCAGACGACGCCGCCCGGCACACCCCACGCCCTGTCGGCGAACACCACCCGCTCGACGTACGCCACGACGAGCGTGATCAGGATCGTGGAAAATGCACTCGCCGCCCAGTCGAGGAGGATCCAGGCAAGCGCCGCGGAACCTCCCTGAGCGGCGTGGCGGCGAAACATGCGGTGATGACCTGCCTGCGCCGGCCAACCTGGGCCGGCCACCCTGGGCCGGCCACCCTGGGCCGGCCACCCTGGACCGGCCAAGGAGAGCGGCACCACCAGCCTGCGGGCCGGTGGAAACTGGCGTGAGGATACCCGCCAGCGTGCGGATGGCGAAGGCGACGGGCGTGCTCCGGGACCTCGAGCGACGCCATGCGACTCAGCCGGAAGCGCTCGAACCGCCGCGGTGTTCGCGGCGGAACTGTTCGAGCTCGCGTCGCAGCGGCTCCCAGTAGTCGCGGTCTCGGGCCTGCTCCGCCCGGACTTCGGCATCGAGCGCCGCGCGGAGGTCGTCGAGCGCTGGCTCTCGGGCGAGTCGAATCAGCGGCCGGTCTGCCGTCAGCTCGGCGGCCTGTGTCGGAAACACACGGCAGAGTGCGACGAGCAATTCGGGCGTGCGGGCCTCACGCAGCCAAAAATCGACACGTTCTTCCGTGGCCGCGTGTGCGTGCTCCCGATGATGGATCGTGACGAGCAGCTCGATCATCGGCCAGTCCCTGCTCCGCTGCGTCTTTTTCGCCTGCACGAGGTCGGGGATGCAGAGCAGGTGATACTCGACGCCGTCGTCATCCACGAGCGTCGTGCGCCGCTCCCACAGGGCGGTGAATGCGGGCATCGCCCGCAGGCGGGTCATGATGTCCACCCGCAGGCCTTCCACGCCCGGTGCGCGGCACCGAAAGTGGACCGCATGACCGCGGGCCAGTGCTGCCGGGTCGAACGGCGGCACGGCGATGCGGTCTGCCTGCAGTTCGGCGAGGGCGGCCTGAAGCCGGGCGAGGTTCTCCGGTTCGGCCAGCACCAGCAGATCGATGTCCTTGCTAACCTGCGCCGCGCCGTAGAAGACGCAGGCCTGCCCGCCCATGAGCAAGGTCCGGACGCCACTCTTCTGGAATGTCGAAAGGACTCGTCGGATCGGGGTCGGGGTCAAGACTGCCTCCCCTGGCGATGTACTCGACGAGCATCCGCTCGCTGCGGGCGAACCTCTCGAGCGGTGGAAGACTCAACCAATCCTTCCACTCGTCGGGCAGTTGATCGTACAGCATGCCGGCAGTATCGCATCGGCGCAACGAATCATCCAGCGACGACGAGCGTGATCACGATCGCGGATAACCCGCTCGCCGCGCAGTCGAGGAGCACCCCGGCGAACGCGGCGGCTCGGGCGGGCACGGGGCGGCGATCCGACATGGGCGGATTGGAGCCGCCCCCTACTGCCCGACGCCCACGGCCTCGCCGCAGTTGCGCGAGGCGAGACCCACGAGGACGGCGTCGCTGGTCGACTCGGCGACGAAGTGCACGGAGCCGTCGCACATCGCCACCTGGGCCCCGCCGGGATGGTCGGAGAAGAGCGCGGCGTAGGCGTCGTCGTCCCAGGCCACGTCGGCGGCGGGATTGACGAGCGCGGCCGTCGCCGAATCGGGCCCGATCGAGTTGCAGTTGAGGGCGGAGGCCCACGCGCCCTGGGGATCGTCGGCCGACGAAGGGGTCGCTTTCGCGGGATCGAGGTTCACGCCCAGGCCGGAGAGCTCGAACAGCAGGATGGTTTTCGAGAGGCCGTCGGTGATCTGCCGGACCGCGATCCCGTCCTCGAAGGAGTTGGGACCGCTGATCAGCACGCCCGTCTTGGAGGGGTACGGCACGCCGTTCGGCTGCCGGTAGCGGGCCCGCACCGAGCCGGGGGTCGCGCCTGCGCAGCCGGAATAGTCGATGCACGCGAACCCCTCGTAGAGGGCCGGGTCGATCACGCCGTCGCCGTTGCGATCGGCGATCCGGCTGCCGCTCCGCGACGGCTGCGTGCGGACCGTGCTCGGGCAGAGATAGGTCGGAACGAGCGTGGCGGTGGCCCGGCGGTTGTATTCGCTCGCCAGGCGGGCCTTCAGATACAGCCGTGCGTCCGGCGCGGCCACGGTGTCGTCGGCCACCGCCTGCCACGTCGTCTGCACCTGCGGCTGGTCGAGAAAGTCGAGGAAAAACGCGCTCCACGAGACGTATTTCCAGCCCACCTTCGGCTGGATCTGCCCCGGCGGATAGCGTTTGCGGGCGTCGGCGAAGTGCGCCATCGCCAGGCCGATCTGCCGGAGGTTGTTCTGGCAGGAGGCCCGGCGGGCCGACTCGCGCACCGCCTGCACGGCCGGCAGCAGGAGCCCGATCAGCACGCCGATGATGGCGACTACGACGAGCAGCTCGACGATCGTGAAGCCGGCGTGTGGTCGCCGCATGGCTCCGTGCCCTCCCCGCCCTTCCCGCTGCGGCGGCCGCGCCGCGCCGCCTGTGCGCCTGCCGCCGCGAGGCCGACGAGCCCGAGCCCCAGGGCCGCCGGCTCCGGGACGATCACCACGTCGAACTGCAGATCGTCGAGCCGCCAATTTCCGCTGTTTGCACTCGATCCTCCAGAGCCGTAGAGCCGCAGCGTGAGCGCCGAGCCGGAGGCGATCGCCAGCGGCGAGGGGAACGTGCTTGTGAAATAAGTCCAGGCCGAGTTCGTCGACGTCGAGAACCCCGCCACGTTCGCGGCATACGCGTCGGCGCTCGACCGCAGCGAGAGCGTGGTCGGGCCGCTGCCTGTCGACCGAGACCCGAAGCCGATCGCCGTGACGGTGCCCGAGTAGCCCGCGCTTGGCGTCAGTGTCAGCGACAGATAGCTGCTCGACCCCGTGTCGAGCATGTCGGATTTGGCGGAGAAATTGAGGTTGTTGCCGCCCGATGCGGTCCCCGACGAGCCGGAGAGCGTGAACGGGTAGCCGGAAGAGGGGACCTGGCCCGACGTGCCGGTTGTCGACGAATTGCCCTGCGTAAGCGCGCTCACGACGAGGTTGGCCAGATTGTTCGACGTGGGCGTCGCCAGGTCGTTCATGTTCCAGTAGATCGTGCCGCCCCGGGCGCTGCGGCCGCAAAGAAGCGCGAGACAGATGCCGAGCCAGACGAGCCGGGTGAGACGAGACACACGCATGGCGGGAGGCGCGCGAGCGGGACGAGAGATCCAGACACTGGTTATACTCCGCCTATTGAGGGGTCAACCCCCCGCTGTGAAAGTTTCGTGAGCCTGCGACTCCGCGGTCGTTCCTGCCGGCGCCCCGCCGCGCCGTGGCGGCACGCCCGCCGACTGTGAGATGATGCCCAGATGGCCCGGCAACGCGGTTCAACGTGCCCGTCGCGCCGCGAGGTGCTCGCCCGCGCGGCCGGGGCCTGCGCCACGGCGGCAGGCGCCTGCGCCGCGGCCGTCGCCGGCGGCCCCGTGGCCGCGGCCCGGGACCTCGGCAGGGCCCGCACCGTCTCGATCTTCCACACCACCGACCTCCACGGCCGAATCCTCCCCACGAGCACCTACGACGGGCTCGACGACGTGGGCGGCCTGGCACGCTGCGCCACCTGCATCCGCCGGTGGCGGCGGGAGTCGCCCCACTCGCTCACCGTGGACGTGGGCGACGTCGTGCAGGGCACGGCCGTGAGCCTGGCGACGGGCGGCGGGATCATGATCGACCTCTTCAACCGGCTCGGCTACGACGCCTGGACGCTCGGCAACCACGATTTCGACTGGGGCCCGGAGAAGCTCGAGGCCAACCTCGCCGCCTCGCGGATGCCCGTGCTCACCGGCAACGTGGAGCGGGCCGGCGCCCGGGCCGGCTCGTTCGCCGGCGCGTGGGCGGGGGTGCGGCCGTGGATCGTCCGGGAGGTGGGCGGTTTCAGGATCGGCCTCATCGGCCTGATCACGCCCGGCCTGCCCTTCTGGCTGCCCCCCGCGCTGCTCGCCGGCGCGGCGGCCACCGATCCGGCTGCGGCCCTGGCCACGAGCCTGCGCGAGATCGCGGCCGAGAAGCCCGACGCCGTCGTGGTGGCGGGCCACATGGGCTGGCGGTTCCACGACGACTACGCCAATCCCGTGCGCGAGATGCTCCGCGGCGCGAAGGGGGTCGACGTCTACCTCGCCGGCCACTCCCACCAGGACAGGCCCGCCTGGTCGCAGCACGGCGTCCTCTGCTCGCAGGCGAGCTACTACGGCATCCACTGCGGCCGCGTCGACCTCACGTTCGACCTCGACAGCCGCCGGCTCGTCGACCGCCGGGCCTTCACGCTCCTGATGGACGACCGCTTCGACCTCGATCCGGCGGTGATGGAGCGGGCCCGGCCCGACCTCGCCCGGGCGGAGGAGCAGGCGGCCCGCCGCGTGGCGACGGCGCGGCGGCCGCTCGGGGGCACCGGCCGCGACAGTGCGGTGGCCAGGCTTTTGTGTGCGACGTTCGCGGCGGCGCTCGGCCGCCACGGGCGGCCCGTCGACGGCGTGTTTCACGGCACGTTCGCCTCGGGCGACATCCCCGCCGGCGAGGTCACCGTGGGCGACTGCTGGCGGATCATCCCCTACGAAAACGTCCTCGTCACCGCGGAGCTCGCCGGCCGCGACCTCCTCGCGGTCGTGGCCGAGGACGCCGGCGATGCGAAGTCGGACCGCACGCTCTGGCCGTTCGAGGTGGTCCGCGACGAGGCCGGCCGACCCCGGTCGGTGCGCCGCGACGGGCGCGAGGTCGACCCCGATCGGCGGTTCACGATCGCCTTCAACAGTTACGACGCCCAGTCGGCCGGCCGGCGGCTGCTGAAACTGCGTGAGATCCTCGACCAGCCGGCCGCCAGGCTCACGACCACGCCCCTCGACACCCGCACCGCCCTCGTGGAGGGCCTGCTCGACCAGGGCGAGATCGGCTGATCGGCGGGGCGGCGGCAAACCTGCCGGTTTTGCAAGCCCCGGACCGGAAAAATCCTCTATCATTGGAGAGTCGCTCCGCCGTACACAGGTTGCGTATGCGGCCGTTCCTGGCCATCACCGTCGCAGCGGCGCTGTTTTCAAGCGGCGTGGCGCAGGCCGCGCGGCCGCGGCGCCCCAGCGCCGCCCAGATCAAGGCCATGCAGGAAAACATGGCCTACATGCAGCTCGAGATGGTCCGCTTCCAGACGGAGATGGCGGCCAAGCAGCAGGAGCTCGCACAGTCGTTCGACCAGGACGGCGACGGCCGGCTCACGGGGGGCGAGAAGGCCCGCTACGAGCGGCAGCTGCACGCGATCCAGGCGGGCGCGGCGGCCAATCCGTTCGCCACGATCGCCCCGGTCGGCAAGGGCCCCCGCCCCAAGTCGCCGCTGCAGGAATTGAAGGATCGCACCGCGACATTCAACAGCGAGGTCGTGGCCAAGCAGCAGGAGATCTTCCGGTCGTTCGACGAGAACGGCAACGGCCACCTCGAGGGGCCCGAGCAGGCGAAGTTCAACAAGCACATGCACGACATCCAGACCGGCGCCGCCCCCAACCCCTTCGCCGACGCCGCCGCGCACGCCGCGCATGGCTCGCCGGCCTCGCAGGCGTCGAAGTAGCCCGCCGGCCGCACGCACGTGTCGGCGGCCGTGGCGGCGTCCGCCCGCGACCCCGGGCCCGTTTCCTTGCCGCCGCGTCGTCGGCCGGCCTAGCGTTCACCAGGCGGGCCGTGGCGGAGCCGCGGCGCCGACGGCGGGTCGGGTTGTGCGTGCTGCCGAGAACCGGCCATACTCCTTTCGCGAGGCGCCGATGGAGTTTCTCGAGGCTGCGATCGACGAGGCCCGGCAGGGGCTGGCGGAGGGGGGCATTCCGATCGGGTCGGTCGTCGTGCACGGTGGCCGGATCGTGGGCCGCGGCCACAACCGGCGGGTGCAGAGCGGCAGTTCGATCTTGCACGCCGAAATGGACGCCCTCGAGCGGGTCGGCCGCCGGCCCGCGCGGTTCTACCGGGAGTGCACGCTCTACACCACGCTCTCCCCCTGCGCGATGTGCAGCGGGGCGATCGTGCTCTACGGCATCCCCCGGGTCGTGATCGGGGAAAACCGCTCGTTCACCGGCGAGGAGGCGTGGCTCGCGGAGCGGGGCGTCGAACTCGAAGTGGTGCAGGATCCGGCGTGCATCGCCCTGATGCGCGAGTTCATGGCCAGCCGGCCCGACCTGTGGGCCGAGGACATCGGCGCGTGACGCCCGGAGCGGGTCGCAGGCCCGCCCGCCGCTCCGGTCGCGGCGTCCACGCGAGGGTCCGGCCGCGCGTTTTGTCCGCTGTGTCGGTTTTTGGCACGCGGCTTGCCCTGTTCTTAGGCAGCGTTTCCCGGCTTCGTTCCGGAGCGTCGTGAAACGCCTTGAAAGGGCCGATTGACACGCTCGCGGCTGCGGCACGATGCCGCCATCGCGGCGAGTCGACTCACCATTGTGATGACGGTCTCACCATTTCGGTGAGAAACCGCCTCACGCCACACCCCTGCCACCCTGACGTTCGAAAGAGACCATCCCATGATTCATCCCTGCGAAATGTCGTCGCACTCGGGCAAACATGCGCCGCCTCACGTGATCCGGCGATTTGCCTTGGCCGCCGCGTTGGGGTCGCTGATCGTGGCCCACGCCCCCACCCAAGCCGCCCCGATCACGTTGGACATGGTGACGGTGGGCGATCCTGGAAACGCCGTCGATCCCGCAACCGGAGGCGGCACCCCAAAATTCGGTAGCGTCAACTACTCGTACCAGATTGGGAAATACGCCGTGACGATCCAGCAGTACACGGACTTTCTCAATGCCGTGGCCGCGACCGACGCGTACTCGCTCTACAACACGAGCATGGCGACCAACCTCAACATCGCGGGCATCTCGCGGTCGGGTTCGAGCGGGTCGTACACCTACAGCGTTATCGGCGGCAGCGGCAACAAGCCGATCACGTACGTCTCATGGTGGGACGCGGCCCGGTTTGCCAATTGGATGCAAAACGGTCAGGGCTCGGGCGGCACGGAGACGGGTGCCTACACGCTCGTGGGCGGCCAGACCAGCGGCACGGCGCCGGCCAAAAACCCCGATGCGCAGTTTTACATCCCGACGGAGAACGAGTGGTACAAGGCTGCGTATTACTCGCCGACATTAAACTCCGGGACCGGCGGCTACTGGAAATATGCGACGCAGAGCGACTCAGATCCCGGCAACGTCGAGGGCGGCGGCGCGAATCAGGCGAACTATCAGAGGACCGGCGTTTTTGCGGTCACCCAGTCTACGGGTTACTCGTCGAGCCAGAACTACCTGACCGCCGTTGGAGCGTTCACCAGCAGTCCGAGTTTCTACGACACGTTCGACCAGACCGGCAATGTGTTCCAGTGGAATGACTTTGCCGGAACCGCCGGCTCATCTCGTGGGCTGAGGGGCGGCGCTTGGGACTTCAGCGCCTACTCATCGTCGTCTTCCTACTGGAGCTCGGGTGCCCCGTCGTTCGAAGACTACTACGTCGGTTTTCGTCTCGCCGCTCCTGTTGCCGTGCCCGAGCCGGCCACCTGGGTGATGGGGCTGGCGGGACTGGCCTGTGCAGGCTGGGGAGCGGCCCGACGTACCCGTCGTCAAAGGTAACGTCGAACATTCGCGCCGCCGGCGTGGTCGCGGCGGCCGAGGAACCGATCGCGCTACAGGCAGCCGGGCGAACGCGCCGGGCTCGTGCAGCCCCGTCCGTGCCGTCAGCGTGGCTTCACGCCCGACTGGTTTGCATCTGCGCGACCCCGGTCGGCGACGAGGAGCCTGCGGAGCGTCTCCAGCGCGTCGGATTCGGTATCCTCCGAGTCGTAGAGGACGTCTTTGATCTCGACGTCGGACAGCTCCAGCCCGAGCACCCGACGGATGGCCGCGATCAGGAACCGTTCTTCGTCGTGGGCGAAATCCCTCGACAGCCAGGCGGCGATGGCTGCGAGGGGATCGAGCCCCTTCAATCGGTCGGCGGCGGACTCAACTCGCTGGCTCATGACTTCCCCCTTTTTCAGGCGCACGTCCCCTGCGTCTCGGCCCCGTGGGAGAGATCTTACTTGGGGACCGGGCGAACCGTCCAGAGATCGTGACCAAAAACCGATGAAGGCCCCGCCGCCGCCTCCTGCCCCGCCTTGCAGGTTTCTCACGGTCATCGGGTAGGATTCGACCGCCACGGACGGGCATGCCGGTGAAAGGAGACCACCATGAAGAACCTGCCGCACCACCGTTTCCGCAAGCATCTGCGGGAATGGTTTCGATTGCTCTGGCAACAGGGCCTGATCACCGCAGAGGAATTCACCGCCGCCTGCGAGAACGAGTTGGCGGAGGAGCTGGAAGAGAATCCGGAGACGGAGTAGGTCGGCCATCCTCCTCCAGGCCGGGGCCGAGCTGCCGCACGCAGCGATTCGAGACGATCAAGCGACCCCTCTTCTGTGCACTACGGGATGAGCTGGCGGGTCACCTGGCTTTCATGTTCAGGGAAGACCGTTCAGTTTCCCAGTCGTCGCTGACCACGAGTTTCACGCCGCGCATGCCGCGGTCCTGGAGGCTCTGCAGGAAGCCCGCCAATGCGTTTCGGCCCGCCGTGGCGGCTTCAAGGACAGCACTTGCTTCTTGGTGGGTCATCGCAGGTTCCTTCTTGGGGGGGTGAAGCACTTCCAAGAAAGCCTCGATGACCCGCCTTTTCAAACTGGCGGCCGGTAGGGGCCTGACCCCGTGTCGCTACGCCCACCAGGTCAAGCCCCTACCGGAGATTTACAGAAGAGACGTTCCACGAACTCGGCCGGGACGCTGCATCGTCCGTCGTGCGACCACCGGGTATCATGCCACGATGCAATCGTTCCGATGCGTATGCGGGCAGCCGCTGTTCTTCGACAATCTCACCTGCCTCGGCTGCGGCGCGGACGTGGCGTACGATCCACGCAGGCGCAGCATCGGCGCGCTTGTCAGACAGGCCGACGGGCTGTGGGCGTTTCAGGGCGAGGCCCGCGAGCCCCCGCCGCTGTTCCGCCTGTGTGCGCACCGCGGCGCGGCGGCAGCGTGCAACTGGCTCGTCCCCGCCGAGGAACCCGCGGCCTTCTGCATCTCGTGCGGCCTGACGCGCACGATCCCGCCGCTCGATCGGCCGCGCAACGCCGACCGGCTTCGCGAGCTCGAGCGGGCGAAGCGGCGGGTCCTCTTCACGCTCCAGAACCTCAAGCTCCCGATCGCCGCGCGGTCGCACGATCCGCAGGGCCTGGCGTTCGATTTTCTCGAATCGCTCCCCGACGGGCCGCCCGTGCTCACCGGCCATGCGGCCGGCGTCATCACGCTCAACATCGCGGAGGCCGACGACGACTACCGCGACAAGCACCGCGACCTCCTGCACGAGCACTACCGAACGGTCATCGGCCACCTGCGGCACGAACTCGGCCACTACTACTGGGACGTGCTCGTGCGCGACACGTCGTGGCTCGAGTCATGCCGAGTGCTCTTCGGGGACGAGCGGGCGGATTACGCCGCCGCACTCGAGCGCCACTACGCCGATGGGCCGCGGGGCGACTGGCAGTCGCGGTTCATCAGCCGCTATGCCGCCGCCCATCCGTGGGAGGACTGGGCCGAGACCTGGGCCCAGTATCTTCACATCCGCTCCACGCTGGAGACGGTCACGGCGTACAAGCTCGACATCTCGCAGGCGCCGCTCGCCATCACGCCGTTTGGCTCCGACGCGCTCTTCATGCCCGAGCCGGCCGAGGCCGGGGCTGCCTTCCTTGGGTGGATCAACGCCATGGTCGTGCTCGCAGCCGTGCTCAACGAGACCGCGCGCAGCATGGGGCAGCCCGACATCTATCCCTTCGTCCTGAATCGCCCGACCGTGACGAAGCTGCACTTCGTCCACTGCGTGATCACGGGGGACCGTGCCGCCCGCACGCCGTCGCCGCCGGAGGCCATAACGGTCGCGGCCGGGTGATGCGCCGACAGCGTCTTCGACGGGGCGATGGACCTGCTTCGCGTCGTCGAGAAGGCCACGCCGCTTCCGCACACCTGGCTCGATGTCGCTCCTGAAAAGATTTACGTCCGGGCCGATCCTCTGCCGGCCGGTGTGAACCCGATCTGGGAGCCGCCCGATCATGCTGAGCCGAGGCGGTTTGTGGAGGCGCCGAGGTAGGCCGCGTGATCACCCTTCGCCGGACTTGTCGTCTCGGTGCCGCGGGCGTATTTCGCGAATGAACCGCTTGTCGCCTTCGAGCCCCGCTTCGATGCAATGACGATCCGCCGAGCCCGCCTCGGCGTCGAAGAAACCAGCGGGTTGGCCGGATAGACCTCCCCCTCCCCTCGTCTCTCTGACGCTCAGCCCAGCCCGGGCTGAATCCTGCTCACCGGCACTCCCGCGAGCTCATGAAACAGCCTCTGATTACGTCTTCTGCATCGTGGTATATTCGGGGAACCCGCGAGATGGTTTGTGCGGCGACTTGGTACCCTGGTTTTCCCCGCCGGGAAGCCAAGTCACCGAAAAGGCCATTTTTCAGCTATTTCGGAGGGTAAGCGAATGGCTAGCGGCGACACTGGAAATGTCGTGCCCCGAAAGGGGTTGTGGGTTCGAGTCCCATGCCCTCCGCTGCCCCATGGCCGTCCTCCTCGAGATTAGGAACGCGTCGAAGCGGTACGGCGACCAGGTGCTCCTCGACGGGGCGTCCGCCACGATCACCGACGAAGGCCGGGTGGGCTTCATCGGCCGCAACGGCGCGGGCAAGAGCACGCTCCTCAAGATCATCCTCGGCGAGGAGGCGCTCGACTCCGGCGAGATCGTCCGCCACCCGCGGCTGCGCCTGGGGCACCTCCGCCAGCACGACCCGTTCCTCCCCGGCGAGACGACGCTCGCGTTTTTGCTGCGCGACAGCGGCCGGCCGGAGTGGAAGTGCGGGGAAGTCGCCGGCCGCTTCGAGATCAAGGGGGCCGCGCTCGACGGGCCGGTGCGCGCCCTGTCGGGCGGCTGGCAGACGCGGGCCAAGCTCGCGGCGCTTCTGCTCCACGAGCCGAACCTCCTCCTGCTCGACGAGCCGACGAACTTCCTCGACCTGCGCACGCAGATCCTGCTCGAGCATTTTCTGCGCGACTGGCGCGAGGCGTGCATCGTCGTCTCCCACGACCGCGCCTTCCTGACGGCCACCTGCGACCGCACGCTCGACCTCTCGCGGGGCAGGCTGACGGCCTTCCCCGGCCGGGTCGACGCCTTCCTCGCCAACCAGGCCGAGCGCCGGCTGCACGCGGAACGGGCCAACGCCGCCGTGCTCGCCCGGAAGCGCGACCTCGAGGATTTCATCGCCCGCAACCGGGCCCGGGCGTCCACCGCGTCGCGCGCGAAGTCGAAGAGCAAGGAACTGGATCGGCTCGAACTCGAGGAACTCGCCGAGGCCGAGCCGACGGCGGCCATCCGCTGCCCGGCCGTGCAGCCGCGGCAGGGTCCGGCCGTCCGCTGCCGCGACCTCGCGATCGGCTATCCCGGCACCGTCGTGGCGTCGGGCATCGACGTGGAGATCGTGCACGGCGCCCGGGCGGCGATCGTGGGGGACAACGGCCAGGGCAAGACGACGTTCCTGCGGACGCTCGTCGAGTCGCTGCCGCCGCTCTCGGGCCACCTGAAATGGGGCTACGGCTGCGAGATCGGCATCTACGCCCAGCACGTCTACACGAGCCTGCCCGAGAACGACACGGTGCTCGCCTACCTCGAGCGCACCGCCGCCGTGGGCACGAAGTCGCAGCGGATCCTCGACGTGGCGGGGGCCCTGCTCTTCCGCGGCAGGGCGGTGGAGAAGCGCGTGGCCGTGCTCTCCGGCGGCGAGCGGGCGCGGCTGTGCCTCGCGGGGCTGCTGCTCGGGCCCTGCAACGTGCTCGTGCTCGACGAGCCGGGCAACCACCTCGACGTGGAGACGGTCGACGCCCTCGCCAGGGCCCTCGTCGATTTCGCCGGCACCGTGATCTTCACGAGCCACGACCGATCGTTCGTGGCGGCCGTCGCCACGAACGTCGTGGAGGTCGCGGGGGGCCGCGTCGTGAACTTCCTCGGCGACTACGCCACCTACGTCGCCGCCCTGACCCGCGAGATCGACGCCACCCGGTCGGGCCCGCCCCGCCCGTCCGGCCCGCCGCCGCCGCGCGGTCCGGCGGCGAAGCCGCGAGCCGCCGCGGGCGACGACCGCAGCCTGCGGAAGGAGATCGCCGCCCTCGAGCGGTCGATCGCCCGCCTCGACGCCGAGAAAAACGCCTCGAACGCCGCGCTCCTGGCCGCCACCGATCCGGCCGAGGCCCTCCGGCTCCACACCGAATTGACCGGCGTGGCCGAGCGGCTGGCCGCGGCCGAGGAACGCTGGCTCGCGCTGCAGGAGGGCCTCGGATAAACTACCGGCCGTTCCGGCGATCCACGGGGCACCGACGCATGGACTCGATCAGCCGCCACGAGCAACTCCTGCGGGTCTTCCACCTCGTCGACATGCTCTTCGGCGCCCGGCGGCCGCTCTCGATCGCGGAGCTCAAGCAGGGGCTCCGCGACCGCGGCGTGATCGACGAGATGTCCGACAAGAGCATCCGGCGCGACGTCGACTTCCTCGCCAAGTTCGGCTACGCCCTGCGGCGGTCGAAGCAGCGCACGCCGCGCGGCACGACGGTCCAGGCGTGGTCGATCGTGCCGGGGCGGGGCAAGGGGGAGCTGTCGTCGCCGGCCGTGTCGCTGCCCGAGCTCCTCTCGCTCGTGGTGGCCCGGGAGTTCCTGGCGCCGCTCGCCGGCACGTTCTACTGGCGCGGCATCGCGCAGCTCCTCGCGAAGGTGGAGGGGGTGGCCACGCCGCAGCTGCTCGACTACGCGGCCGGGCACAAGGAGGGGCTCGTCGTCCACCCGCGGCGTCCCGCCGCCAAGTACGGCCCGCGGATGCTCACCGCCATCAACCGCGCGATCCTCGGCTCGCTCGAGCTGGCCCTCCGCTACCAGGGCCTCGCCGACGAGAGCCCCAAGCGCGTGGTGATCCGGCCCGAAGCGCTCGTGGTCTACGACGGCAGCGTCTACATCGCGGGCCACCGCGCGCCCGCGAAGGGCCACCGGGGCGGCACCGGAGACGACGCGATCCGCTTCTACAAGCTCGACCGCGTGCTCGACGCCCGGCCGTCGACCCGCACCTTCGAGCGGCGCGGCGTGTCCGTCGAGACGCTGCTCGCCGACAGCATCACGCTGTTTCGTTCACCGGACGAGCCGCGGTCCTACCGGATCCGGATCGACGCCGCCCGGGCCCGCTGGGCCCGGGAAAAACCGTTTCATCCGACACAGCGGATCGTGGACCAGGACGCCGACGGGATCGTGCTCGCGATCGACCGGGCGTGGGACGACGAGATGCTCCCCCAGCTCCTCGCCCTCGGCGAGCACGTCGAGGTGCTCGAGCCCGACGACGTCCGCGACCGCTTGCTCGAGACCGCGCAGCGCATCGCGGCGAAGTACGTCTGCCGGCATGTGCGGGAGTTCGAGGAATCGTTCGCCGCCCGCTGAGCGGTCGCGGGCCCCGCGTGCACGGGCCGCTTCACGGGGCCGCCCCGCCCCTCACCGCGTCGAGGAGGCGGCGGCAGCGCGGGTCGCCGGCGAGGGTTTCGATCAGAAGCGGCGTGCCGTCGGCCGTGCAGGTGGGCACCCGCCAGTTGGGATACTCCTGGTCGGTGCCGGGCTGGTTTTGGGCGCGGTGGTCGCCGACGAGGTCCGGCACGGCCACGGCCACGAGCCGGCAGGGGGTGGCGGCGAGCAGCCGGTGGAGCGCCTCGACGACGGGCTGCGGATCGGCGGCCGGGTCGATCGCGGTCGCGCCGAGCAGGCCGCGCTCGCGCAGGAGCTCGATCCAGGCGGCGAGCCAGCGACGGTGGGCGGCCCATTCGGCGTCGACGTCGGTGGCGAGCAGGCCGAGGTCGTGCCGCAGGCGCACGTGCTCGCCGGCGATGAAGCCGGCCGTGGGCGGGATGTCGTGGACGGTGACCGTGCCGAGACAGTTCCCACGCCACTGCTCCGGCGGCAGCGGCCGGCCGTCGGGCCCCCCCTCGAACCACAGGATCGACGTGCCGGTGAGCCCGCGGTCTTCGAGCGCGTGGCGGATCCAGCCGTCCATCGTGCCCAGGTCCTCGCCCACGACGAACGCCCCGGCCCGCCGGGCCTCGAGGGCGAGGATGCCCAGGAGCGCCTCGTGGTCGTAGCGCACGAACGTGCCGTGGGCCGCCCCCAGGCCGCGCGGAATCCACCACAGCCGGAAGAGGCCGAGGGCGTGGTCGATGCGGATCCCACCAGAGTGCCGGAGGATCGTCCGGAGCATGTCGCGGTAGGGCACGTAGGCGGCCGCCTCGAGTGCGTCGGGCCGCCACGGGGGCTGCGACCAGTCCTGCCCGAGCTGGTTGTACATGTCGGGGGGCGCGCCCACGGAGACGTCGCGGGCGAGCACGTCCTGCAGGGCCCAGGCGTCGGCCCCCTCGGGATGCACGCCCACGGCGAGGTCGTGCACGATGCCCGCCGTCATGCCGGCGGCGCGGGCCCGGGCCTGCACGGCCGAGAGCTGCTCGTCGAGGAGCCACTGCAGCTTCGCGAAAAACAGGATCCGGTCGGCGAGCCGGCGCCGCTCCTCCGCCACCGCCGGGCCGTCGTGATGCCGCACTCCCTCCGGCCAGCGGGCGGTGGAGAGGCCCCACGCCTCGGCGAACGCGCACCATGTGGCGAAGAGTTCGAGCCCCTCCCCCTCGCGCCGCCGGAACGCGTCGAACGCCTTCTGCCGCGCCGGCCCGAGCGGCGCCCGGAGGACGATCTCGAGCGCCTCCTTCTTGGCGAGCCAGGCGGCGTCGCGGTCGAGCAGGTCGGGGGAGGCGTTGCGGGCCTGGAGCGGCGCGGCGAGGCGGTCGATGCGCAGGCGGTCGGCGGCATCGAGCAGGGCATACTCGGGCAGGTCTTCGACGTGCAGGTAGAGCGGGTTGAAAAACCGGCGGGTCGCCGGCAGATAGGGTGACGGCGCCATCGGCGGGGCCACCTCGGCGGCGTGCATCGGATTGACGAGCACGAACCCGGCCCCTTCACGGCCGCCCCACTCCACGAGCAGAGCCAGGTCGTGGAGGTCGCCCACGCCCCACGAGGCCCGCGACCGCGTGGCGTAGAGCTGGGCCATCAGGCCCCAGGTGCGTCCGGCGGGCATGCCCGCCGGCATGTCGAACCGCTCGGGCGCGACCACGAGCACGCCCGTGGCCTTCGTCGCCCCGCCGGCACCCGCGCGGCACTCGGCCCGGATCGCGTGCCAGCCGAGCGGCAGGTCGGGGGGCAGGGCGAACGCCCGGCGGCGCGTCCGCACGCCGTCGATCGTGCGGGCTCCCGCGGGGTTCGCCACCTCGGCCAGCGGCAGGCTGCCGCCCGTCTCGAACTCGGCCCAGGCCTCGATCGTGGCGTCGGCCGGCCCGTGGGCCATCACCTGCCGCGCATGCCCCTGCCGCACGACGACCACCGGCGGCAGCAGCCGGCGCCACGGCCCGCAGCGGACGCGGTCCCACGCCGCGGCCCGGCCGGTCGGCGTGCGGGCGTCGACGTGGAGCGCGGCGAGCACGCGCTCGAGCGTGGCCCGCCCCACGGGCCAGAGCACGCCGGCCTGGTCGCGATACTCCGTGGCCACGCCGAAGGCGCGGGCGAGCGCCGCGAGCTGGTCGGGCATGCGCGCGCCGGCGGTCGAAACAGGCTCGCCTCGCTCCGTCACTCCGGCACCCGCACGGGCCTCACGTCTGCAGTCCGCAGGTCGCCAGTCTACGGCCTCCGATCGGCGGCCGGCAGCCGCGCTCACGGGCCCGGCGGGCAGGGCGGCGTCTGGCCGCCCCCGACCACGCCCGCGGGGGCCGCCGCGGGCACCTCCGCGCACGGCTGCTGGCAGGGCCCGGCCGGCCCGGGCATGGCCGCGCCGGCGGGCACGACGGGAGCCCCGACGACGGCCGCGCCGGCCACCGGGGCGGCGTAGGACACCGGCTGGACGGCCCCGACGGCCTGCGGGTAGACAGGCGGCGCATAGGGCGGCGCGTAGGCATACGTGTGGGCCCGGTCGTGGGCGCACCCCGCGGCGAGCAGGAGCGGGCCCAGGGCGAGGAGCGCGGGTTTGAGCGAGAGCATCGGGGGAGCCTCCGGAAGCCGTCGGCAGGAGGGTAGGCCCCCGGCCGCGGCGAGGCAACGCCAAACCTGGGTGCAGATCAACGATCTGCACCTACGAGCACCTACGAGAAGCGGGACGCGTAAAACCGCGGTCGCCCCCACGTTGTAGCCGCAGATTGGCAATCTGCGGTGTGGCGACGGCGCTCACCGCTGCTCGAAGAGCGCGATGCTCGCGGTGAACCCGTGGATGCAGTTCCGCCGGCCGATCGGCCCGAACTCGCCCTGGGCGAAAAATCCCGCCGACGGCAGCGGGCCGAGCACGTCGCGCAGGCAGGCCGCGTCGTGGTGCGGTGCGCCGAAGAGCCGGGTGCCGCGGCCGTTGCACGTGAAGAGGAGCGCGCCGGCCGGCGTCATCCCGTCCCGCGCCGCGAGCAGCGCCGCCAGATCGTCGTGGGCCGACTCGGCGTCGCGCACGTGAAACTGCATCGTCTGGCCGGTGCGCACCGCGTCGCCGATCGCCAGCACGCCCATTTCGGGATCGGCGCCGACGACGTTCCGCACGAGAAAATTCCCCGGCTGTCGGTGGTCCTGGTACTCGCTGGCCGCGCGGCCCACGTGCAGCGAGGTCCGCACGAGCTGCTGCGTGGCCGCGTCGAGGTCGCCGTAGATTTCGCGGAGCCGGGCCAGCGCTGGGCGGCCGCCGAGCTCCACGATCAGGTTTTCCTCCGCCTTCGTCACCACCAGCGGCGGCCCGATCGGCCGACAGCCCTGCGACACGATCGGGCGGATCGGCGCGCCGCCGATCACCACGCCCACCGCCCCGGCGTCGTACGACGCCGGTCCCGCCACGAGCGTGTTGTCGCCCGGCCGGGTGCCGCCGCTGGCGAACCCGCCCAGCACCGGCACGCCGGGGTGGTCCTCCTCGAGCCGCCGCATCAGCCGGTCGACGTTGAACGAAAACGGGTCGGCGAGCAGCAGGAGCGTGGCGTCCGCCGGCCACTCCCCTTCGAGCGCCTCCGGCCAGCCGAGGAACGCCCCACCGTCGACCGACTGCGCCTCCTCGAGCGACAGCGGCACGATCGTGGCGTTCGGCAGCCGCGCGAGCCACACGACCACCGCCGGCCCCGCCTCGTGCTCGCGGTCGTCGGCGATCACCCCCTCGGCCGTGGCGGCGATCACGTGCGGCACGCCGAGGGCGTCGGAAAGGCCCTCGAGGGCCGGCCGGAGCGGCGCGTCGAAGCCCCCCGCCACGAACGCCACGGCCAGGTCGGCGGGCCCGCCGAGCCCGGCGTGGGCCGCGGCCGAGGCGGAGCCGAGCGCGGCCTCGAGGTCGGCGTCCGTCGACGCGCCGACGGCACAGGAGACGCGGGAGTCGGTCATGCGGGCTGGGTCCATGTCCGCGGGCAGAAACGGTATCGGATTCAGACGACGATCTCGTTGAACGTCTCGATCGGTTCGTGCGCGAACAGTCCCCCCGGCTCGCGGTTGCCGGGCCGCACGGCAAGCGCCGTGGCCATCCCCGCCGCGCGAGCCGCGTCGAGCTCCGCGCCGACGTCGCTCACGAACAGGATCTGACGCGGCTCGAGCCCCATGTCGGCGGCGATTTTCGCGTAGCTCGACGCCTCCCGCTTGGGGCCCGTGGTCGTGTCGTAGTGGCCGCGGAGATGGGGCAGGAGGTCGCCGGCGGCGGTGTTGCCGAAGAACAGCTTCTGGGCCTCGATCGAGCCCGACGAATAGATCCGCACGTCGAGGCCCGACGTGGCCCAGCGCTCGAGGGCCGGCGGCACGTCGTCGAAGACGTGCGACACGAGCACCCCCGACTCGAACCCGCTCCGCCAGATGAGCCCCTGCAGGGCCTTGAGCGGCGTGCTCTTCACGTCGCGGTTCATGAGGTCGACCGCCGCGCCGGCGATCCGCTCGGGGCCGGCGTCCGGAGGCAGGCCCGCGTCGGAAGCGAGCGCGGCGGCCAGGCCGCCCACGAGCTCGTCGCCGGCACATCTCGCGAGGAAGCCGCCCACGTGCTCCTTCGCGAACTCGAAGAGCACGTCATAGACGAACGAGATCGACGACGTCGTGCCCTCGACGTCGAGGAGGATGCCGCGGCCGTCGAAGAGGATCACGTGGCGATCCTCGCGACGCGGGCCGCGGGGGCCAGCCAGGCCGGGCCGAAGCAGAGCGGCTCGTAGCCGGCGTGCACGCCGTCGTCGAGGTAGTGCGGCGTCCAGCCGCTCATGTCCTGGAACAGCCGGATCGCGCGGATCCGCCGGTCGGTGCACAGGTCGAACCAGTGCCGTGTGCCGAGCGGCACGCTGATCATGTCGCCGGCCCAGACCTCGATCGCGAACACGGGCCTGTCGCCCGGATTGATGTGAAACACCCCCCTGCCCTGGAGGATGAACCGCACCTCGTCCTCGGTGTGCGTGTGTTCCTTGTTGAACTTGGCGAGCATCGCGTCGAGGTTCGGCGTGTCGGGATAGACGTCGACGACGTCGGCCGTGACGAAGCCGCCGCGCCGCTTGAGCTCGTCGATCTCGGGGGCGTAGGCCGCGAGGATCGTCTCGGCCGGCGCCGCCGGGTCGACGCGGTCCGCGAGCGGCCAGACGCCGTAGTCGATGCCGTGGTCGGCGAGAAATGCCTTGATCTCGGCCGGGTCGGTGATCCGGCGTTGGGCGGAAGGGACGGTGACGATCGCCATGGAACGGCTCCTCGGGGCAGGGCTGGTCAGGACGTGAACATCAGGTCGGGGGGGCGACGGCGAGCGTGCGGCTCCGGGCCAACACCTCGAAGAGAAACTCGTGGATCTCGATGTGCCGCCGGGCCTCGGCGACGTCGCGGCCCCAGGTGTAGAGGCCGTGGCCGGCGAGCAGGAAGCCGTGCACGGGGGGCGGGCGCTGGTCGCTCCAGTCGAGCCGCTCGAACCGGGCGCGGATCCGACCCGACAGTTCCGCCATGTCCTGGCTGTTGGCGAAGATCGGCACGTCCTCGCGGGTGTCGTGCGTCGTGATGCCCTCGAGGCCCTTGAGCATCTCGAAGCCCTCGATCCGCACGAAGCCACGGGGGAGGTCGGCCCGCGAGAGCACCGTGCTCCACACCGAATGCGTATGGAGGATCGCCCCCACCGGCAGGCCCCCGAGGCTCGGCACGAGGTCGGCGACGAGGCAGTGCAGAAGCGTCTCGGCCGACGACTTCCGGCCCGGCGTGCCGTCGAGCACGGTGCCGGCGGCGTCGACCTGCACGAAATCGTCCTTGCCGAGGGCGGATTTGTCCTTGCCGCTGGCCGTGATCACGAGTGTGAGCGGCTCGCGGGAGAGCACCACGCTGTAGTTGCTGCTCGTGCCGAGCGACCACGACCGCCCGTGAAACTCGCGGCCGATCGCCCGCAGGGCGTCGATCGCATCGGCGGCGGGAGATGTGGCGTTGGCGATGCTCATCACGACGGGTAATGTACGGGAATCAAAGATAGGGCGAAAAGAGCCGGGCGATGCCGTCGCGGAGCCGGACAGGCAGGCTGCGGGCGTCGACCTCGGCGAGCGTCTTGGGCCGCGAGCGGGCGATCACGCCGGCGATGTGGCGGTCGATCGCCCCGGCCACGTCGCGATCGTAGGTCTCGACGTTGAACTCGAAGTTGAGCCGCATGCTGCGGTCGTCCCAGTTGCCGCTGCCGAAGAGCGCCCACGAGCCATCCACCGCCATGAGCTTCGTGTGGTCGAAGGGGGGCGGCGACATCCACACCCGGCAGCCCCGCCCCAGCACCTGCCAGAGCATGGCGGTGGAGGCCCAGTTCACGAGCGCGAGATTGTTCTGCTCGGGCAGCACGATGTGCACGTCCACGCCGCGGAGGGCCGCCACGTCGAGCGCCTGGCAGACGGCGTCGTCGGGGAGGAAGTAGGGCGTCATGATCCGCACCGTCTTGTGCGCGGCGGCGAGCGCCCCCACGATCACGAGCTTGATCCGGCCGATCTCGGGGTCGTCGGGGCCGTAGCGGATGCCGCGGGCCAGGGCCGTGCCGGCGAAGGCCGGGTCGGGCGCCCAGGGGCCGTCGATCCCCTCCGTCGTCGGATCGCCGACGAGCGACTCGCCCGTCGCGAACGCCCAGTCCTCCACGAACACCTCGAGAAGCTGCGTGACCACCGGCCCGCGCAGCTCGAAGTGCATGTCGCGGACCGGGTGCGCCGGATTGTGGGCGAGCCAGCAGCCGTCGCGGATGTTGAGCCCGCCGGTGAACCCGACGGCGCCGTCCACCACGAGAATCTTGCGGTGGTTGCGCAGGTTGGCGTAGGGAAAGTAGAGCGGCACGCCCGTCGGGAGGAAGAGCTCGTTCCGCACGCCCTGGTCGGCGAGCACGGTGGTGATCGGGGGATACGTGTAGCGCGACCCGATGCCGTCGACGAGCACGCGCACGGCGACGCCCCGCCGCACCGCCCTGCCGAGCGCCTCGGCGAAGATTGTTCCAGCGCGGTCGTTGTCGAAGATGTACGACGCGAGGCCGATGCTCCGGGTGGCGGCGTCGATCGCGGCGAGCATCCGCGGGTAGGCCTCGTCGCCCCCGGCGAGCGGCACGATCGCGTTGCCGTCGACGAGCGGCCGCTCCGTCACCTGGCCGACGAGCGTGGCCAGCGATCGCAGCGGAGCCTCGGGCGGCCCGAGCGCGGCGGCGAGGCGGTCGGGCCCGGGAACGGCCGCCCGCAGCTCGTGCGTCACGGTGAGCGCCCCGGCCCGCAGGCGGCTGGCCCGCGAGCGGATGCGGTTGATGCCGAGCACGGCGTAGGCGATCGCCCCGAACACGGGCGAGAGCCAGATCAGGCCCACCCAACCGATCGTGGAGCGGGTGTCGCGCTTGAGCAGGATCGCGTGGGCGCTGGCCACGACGTTGATCGCGAGGATCGCGGCCGCGAGCAGGTGGGGCCAGAGCGCCACCCACCACTGCCACGCCGTCGCGACGAAGTCGTCCATGGCCCTACTGTAGCCTGCAGACGCCCCCGCCGCGGTCAACCGCCGGCCTTGACCGCCTTCATGGTCGTGGCCTCGGGCTCGAGCCGCTTGTAGAAGGCGTCGAGCGGATAGCAGCCGCTGCGCAGGCCGTTGCGCGGGGCCGTGGTGCAGTCGCTGAACGTGCGGCAGACGAGGCCGCGGGCGAGCGGCCGGCCGGCGAGCGTGTCGGCGGGCAGTTCGGGATACGAGAGCACCATCCGGCCGAGCCCCACGACGTCGATCCAGCCCCGCCGCACCACCGCCTGGGCGGCGTGGGCCGCGTAGTCCTGGAGATACGTGTAGCCGGAGCCGACGAGCACGAGCCCCGGGACGGCCTCCTTCGCCAGGCGGCAGGCGTCGATCTGCCGCCACACGCCCACGAGCGGGTCCTCGGGGGGCGGATAGCCGTCCGATGGCGGAAACGCGGCCGGGCGCTGGATGTGGGGCACGGTGTAGGGGCTGCCGGCCGAGAGGTTCACCGCTGCCACGCCCATGTCGCGCAGGAGCGCGAGCAGCCGGATCGGCTCGGCCAAATCCATCTGCGTCGGGTCGTGCTCATCCACGCCGAAGCCACAGTCATACGGAGTCGAGTCGGCAAACGGCACAGGCTCGCCGTGGCCGTCCACCTTGTGCCATGGCACCGCGTCGAAGAGCGACAGCCGCACGCCGACGATGAGCCCCGGGCACTCCGCCCGCACCCGCTCGACGAGCGTGCGCAGCAGCCGCGTGCGGCCGTCGAAGTCGCCGCCGAAGCGGCCGGGCCGACGTCGCGCCGAGAGAAACTCGTGCACGAGATAGCCGTGGCAGGCCTTGAGGTCGACCATGGGGAAGCCGGCGGCGGCGGCCATGGTGGCTGCGGCGACGTAGGCGTCGATGAGCCGCTCCACGTCGTCGTCGGAGAGCACGCACGACGTGTCGTGCGGGTCGACGCCGTGCTTGGCGTCGAGGATCGGATGGTGATAGGCGATCCGTGAGCGGCGGCCCGCGGCGGTGGGCTTCGAGAATCGGCCCGAGTGCGTGAGCTGCAGCGCCACCAGGAGGTCGGCGACGGTGCCGTGGCGACCGCGGTGGGCTGCGGTGACGGCCGTAAGCAGCGCCACGAACCCATCGATGCCGCAGACGCCTGCCAGCAGCTGGTTCGGGTTGGCCCGACCTTCGGCGAGCACGGCAACGGCCTCTCCGCCCCACACGAGTTTCGCGCCGCTTTCGCCGAACCTCCGCCAGCGACGCAGGAGTGTCTCGGTCGGGCGGCCGTCGTCGGTCGCGTCCCAGCCCTCCATCGGATGGATGCACCACCGGTTGCCAACCGTGAAGCCACCGATGTCGATGGGCGCCGCGAGCGGCGAGCCCTGGGCCTCCGAGAGGATCTCGTCGTCGAGCGGGATCGGCGCCCTCAGCGCATCAAGGTGCCGCCGCAGTTCGGCGGCGAAGCGAAACCGGGCGATGCGCGGGAACGTGGACATGACTCTCACCCCTGACGATACTCTGCAGCCATGACCCCCGTCGATCCTGCCACGCTCGTCCGGCCCCGGCGTTCGATCCGCGGGATGTCGGCGATCCTCCTGCCGTTCACTCGTGACCGCCGCATCGACTGGGACGCGTTCGCCGCCCACGTGGCCCGCACGGCCGCCGCCGGGATCACGCCCGCGGTCAACATGGACACGGGCTACGTGCAACTGATCGACGACGCCACGAGGCGGCAGGCCCTCGAGGTCGCACGGGCCACGCTCGGGCCGGGAGCCGAGATGGTGGCCGGGGCGTGCGTCGTCGACGCGCCCGGCGCCGCCTTCGACGAGGCCGCCTATGGCCGCCAGCTCGAGATGATCACAGGCGCCGGGGCGATCCCCGTCATCTTTCCATCATACGGCCTTACGGCCGGCAGCGACGCCGACGTCGTGGGCCGGACCAGGCGGCTCGCAGGCCGAGTCGAGACATTCATCGGCTTCGAACTCGGCACCGCCTTCGTGCCCTCCGGCCGCGTGCTCGCGCTCGAGGCGTATTGCGATCTGATGCAGATTCCCAACTGCATCGGCGCCAAGCACTCGTCGCTTTTGCGCCGGCTGGAGTGGGAGCGGCTCGCGCTGCGCGACCGCACGCGGCCGGAGTTCCACGTGTTCACGGGCAACGACCTCGCGATCGACATGGTGCGCTACGGTAGCGACTGGCTGCTCGGTCTCTCGACCGCCGCTCCCGAGGCGTTCGCCCAGCGCGACCGCTGGTGGGCGGCGGGCGACTCGCGGTTCGACGAGCTCGACGACGCCCTGCAGGCCCTAGGCGACTTCGCGTTCCGCCCGCCCGTGCCGGCCTACAAGCACTCGATGGCCCAGGCATTGCACCTGAAAGGCCTGCTCGAGACCGACGAGCCGCATCCCGACAGCCCGCGCCGCCCGGCCTCCGACCGGGAGATCATCGCCGCGCTCCTCGACCGCATCTCCACCGCCGGGCCCGGCCTGGGGGCTTGATGCGGCTCCTGAGCTGGAACATCCACAAGGGGATCGGCGGCCGCGACCGCCGCTACTCGCTCGGCCGGATCGTGGAGTGCATCGAGGCCGAGAACCCCGACCTCATCTGCCTGCAGGAGGTCGATCGGCTCGTCCGCCGCAGCGCCTTCGACGACCAGCCGCGCTTGCTCGCCCGCGCCTTCCGGTTCCACGCGGTGTTTCACCAGACAGTCCCGGTCGGCGACGGGGCCTACGGCAACCTCGTCCTCTCCCGCTGGCCCGTGGCCAGCCGCCATCGGATCAGCCTCCGGCACGGCAACCGCAAGCCGCGGGGCGCCCAGCTGGTGGTGGTCGAGTCGCCGGAGGGGCCGCTGCACCTTGTGCACACGCACCTCGGCCTCGCGGAGCGGGAGCGCCGCTGGCAGGTGGAGCGGCTGCTCGGCCACATGCTGTTCCGCTCGGCCGACACGCATCCCACGCTCGTGGTCGGCGACTTCAACGACTGGCGCGACTCGCTCGCGGGCGATCTGGCGCGGAGCGGCTTCCGGCACATCACGAGCCCGGCGAGCCGGTTTCGCACGTTCCCGGCCTGGCTCGCGATCGGCGCGCTCGACAAGGCGTTCGCCCGCGGGCCGATCGACGTGCGGCACGCCCGCGTGGTCCGCACGAGCCTGGCGAAGGCGGCGAGCGACCACCTGCCGCTCGTCGTCGATTTTCACGTGACGTGACGCCGTCACGCGCGGCGGGGTGCAGCTTGCCAATCCGCACCTACACGGAGGCGGCGAGCGACTCCGCCGCCGCGGCGATCGTGGCCTCGATGTCGGCGTCGGTGTGGGCCGCAGAAAAGAAGAGCGTTTCGTACTGGCTGCACGGCAGGTAGATGCCGCGGTCGATCATCTTCCAGAAGAAGTCGGCGTAGCGGGCCGTGTCGGACCGGCTGGCCGTCTTCCACCCCGTCACCGGCACGACGGCGGGCCCCTGCTGGAAGAACATCGTCATCATGCTCCCCACCCGGGCCACCCACGCCGGCACGCCGGCCTTGGCCGCCGCCTCGCGAAACCCCTGCTCGAGCCGGGCGCCGAGCCGCTCGAGCCTGGCATAGGGCGGATTGTCGCGGAGTTCCTCGAGCGTGGCGGTGCCGGCCGCCACGGCGAGCGGATTGCCGGAGAGCGTGCCCGCCTGGAACACCTTCCCCGCCGGCAGCACATGATCCATCACGTCGGCGCGGCCGCCGTAGGCGCCCAGCGGCAGGCCGCCGCCGACGATCTTGCCGAGCGTGGTGAGGTCGGGCGTCACGCCGAGGATCTCCTGCGCGCCGCCGAGGGCCAGCCGGAAGCCCGTCATCACCTCGTCGAAGACCAAAAGCGCCCCGTGGGCGAGCGTGAGCCGGCGGGCCGCGGTGAGAAACTCCCGCGTCGGCACGACGAGCCCCATGTTGCCCACCACCGGCTCCATGAGCACCGCGGCGATCTCGAGCCCTTGTTCCTTGAACAGGGATTCGAGCGCCGCCGCGTCGTTGTATTCGAGCACGAGCGTGTCGGCGGCGGTGCCGGCGGTCACGCCCGGCGAATCGGGCACGCCGAGCGTGGCGGCCGACGAGCCGGCGGCCACGAGCAGGCTGTCGGAGTGGCCGTGGTAGTTGCCGGCGAACTTCACGATCTTCGCCCGGCCCGTGAAGCCGCGGGCGAGCCGCACGGCGCTCATGGCCGCCTCGGTGCCGCTGCTTGTCATCCGCACCTTCTCGACGCTCGGCACGGCCGCGATGATCAGTTCGGCCAGCCGGCTCTCGGCCTCGGTCGGCGCGCCGTAGCTCGTGCCCTTGCCGAGGGCCTCCTCGATCGCCGCCACCACCCGCGGATGGCGGTGGCCGAGGATCATCGGGCCCCAGGAGCCGATGTAGTCGAGATACACGTGGCCGTCGATGTCGGTGAGCCGCTGGCCGAGCGCGCTTGCAAAGAAGATCGGCTCGCCGCCGACGCCGCCGAAGGCACGGGCGGGCGAATTGACGCCGCCGGGAATGAGCTCCTTGGCGCGGGCGAAGGCGTCGTGGCTCCGACGGCGCGGGGAGCGCGGCGAGTGTGGCGAATCTGTCATGGTGTGTTCAGGAGTTCGCGGGCGGCGGCGACGGCGGCGGCGGCGTGCGGCCGCGTGGCGTAGAGGTCGACCACGCCCTGGAGCAGGTCGCGGCGCCGACCGAGGAGTTCGGCACCGCGCTCGGGGGCGGCCGTGCCCGCCTCGGCGGCGAGATCGGCCGCCTGGCGGAGGATTTCGGCGAGCCGGGCCGCGTCCTCGGCCTGCTCGCGGGCGGCGAGCGGCTGGAGCCTGTCGATCTGCCGGCGTGCGAGGTCGAGCCACAGCGTCGGGTCGTCCTGCGGCCGGGCGGCGGGGGAGGCCGGCGGCGTGGCGGAGGCTTCGTGCAGCGCGACGAGCGCCTCGAGCGCGTCGCGGCAGGCCGAGGGGCTCTCGGCCTCGCGCTCCATCGCGGAGCGGTAGTCGCGCTCGATCGGCGTCGGCGCGGTGGTGCCGAGCGGCCGCCGGCGGGCCCGCCTTTCGAGCCCGTCGAGGGCGAGCGTGCGGCCGAGCGACCGGACCTGCGCGGCCCGCGGGTCGGCTGGAAACCTGGCGAGAAATGCCTCGAGCGTCGGGAGCGCGTCGCGGAGATCGCCCCCGGCCGCGGCAGCGACCTGGGCCGACTCGATCCGCGCGAAAAGCTCGTCGGCCGACGGCCGCTTGAAGAGCAGGTAGCCGATGCCGGCGAGCAGGGCGAGCGTGGCGATCACCGCGGCGGCCTGCCAACGCTGCGCGCGGGCGCGGTCGCGGGCCAGCCGTTCCCCCGCCACCCGGTCGAGTTCGGCCACCGTCGTGAACCGCGTCCGGGCCGGCCGCTCCACGACGGTCGCCGAGGCGGCGTCGCCGCCCACTCCCGTGGCCGAGTCGGCGTCGACCGGCTTCGTCGGGCTGCCCGGGGTCGCACCGGTGGCCGCATGCGTGCGTTTGGCGCCCGCCGCTGCGGCGGGCGGCGCGGTCGCCGGCCGGGCGACGTCGCGCGTGGGGGCGTAGAGGTCGACGCCGTCGCGGGCCTTGTCGGCCGGCGTCGGGAGCGGAAGCTCGGTGAGCGGTCCTGTGTCGTCGGCCGCAGGTGCGCCGCGGTGCATCGTCTCCACGGCCTCGAGCAGCCGGCCGAGTGCCAGCGCGCTCGCCGGTCGTCCGGCGGGCTCCTTGGAGAGCATCCGGTCGACGAGCATCTCCAGTTCGTAGGGCACGTCGGCGCCGGCCTCCGTCACGCGCGGGGGCCGCTCGTGCTGCTGGCGGCGGATGATCTCGGCCGCCTGCCCGCCGGTGAAGGGCGGCCGCCCGGCGAGCATCGCGAACATCACCAGGCCCAGGGCGTAGATGTCGACGCGCTGGTCGACGTGGCCCCCAGCCGCCTGCTCGGGCGCCATGTATTCGGCCGTGCCGACGACGTTGCCGAGCGCCGTGTGGGCCGCGGATCCGAAGAGCTTCGCGATCCCGAAGTCGGCCAGCCTGACCCGGGACCCGAGATCGGCGTCCGGCCCGTCGGCCACGAGGATGTTGGCGGGCTTGAGGTCGCGGTGGACGACCCCGTGGTCGTGGGCCACCTTGAGCGCGCGTGCCACCGCGAGGGCCAGTGCCACGGTCTCCTGCCAGGTGAACCTGCGCCCCGTCCGCAGCAGCTGCTCGAGGCTCCGCCCCGGCACGAGCTCCATCGCGAAGTAGGGCTGGTCGTCCTCCTCGCCGAAGGCCAGCAGCTGCACGATCCCCGGGTGCCGCAGCGTCTTGAGCGTGGCGATCTCGGCGTCGAACCGGCGGCGCAGGCCGGGATCGTCGGCCAGGTGCGCGGCGAGCATCTTCACGGCCACGTGGCGGCCGGCCTCGTCCGTCGCCTCGTAAACGGCCCCCATGCCGCCGCGGCCGAGCCGACTCACGATCCTGTAGGGGCCCAGCTGCTCCGGGTGCATCCACGCAGTGTATCCTGCGGCGATGGCCATGCCCCACTCCCCCGCGCCGCCCTCCCGCGGGGCCACGATCCTCCTCTCGCGTCGCGACAACCAGGCCCGCGGCCTGGCCCGGCACTGCCGCGATTTTCTCGGCCGGCCGCAGCCGCTCGGGGCCGCCACGCTCGCGCTCCTCGAACGGTTTCACCTCGACAGCGTCGGCTGCGGGGTGTCGGCGATCGCCCTCGGGGCCAATGCGCCGGCGGTGCTGCGCCGCGAGGCGCTCGCCGCCCCGCCGGCCGCGGGCTCCCGAGGGGGCATCTGCCTCGGCGACCCGCGGCCCTGCGCCGTCGAAAAGGCCGTGGCCGCCAACGCCTCGGCCGTGCGCGAATGGGATTCAAACGGCACGAACTTCGGCTACGACGCGGCCAAGGGCCGCACGGCGGGCGAGTTCGGCCACAACGACTGGTATCCAGTGGCCCTCGCCGCCGCCCGCGAGGCCAGCCTCGACGGCGACGCCACGCTCCGCGTGATGCTCCTCATCGACGAGATCCGCGGCCGCCTCGCCGAGGTGTTTGCCCTGCGAAAGTATGCGATCGACCACGTGCACCACGGCGCCGTCGCGAGCGCGGCGGCGTATGCCGCCGCCCTCGGCGGCACGGAAGACCAGATCGAGTCGGCGATCGGGATGGTCGTCGCCCACTACGTGCCCTTTCGCGCGATCCGTGCGGGCCGCCAGCTCTCCGACTCGAAGGGGGCCTCGGCGGCCCTCGCGGCCGAGGCGGCCGTGACGAGCGCGCGGCGGGCGCTGGCCGGGTTCGTCGGCCCGCGCGACGTGTTCCGCAATCCGCTCGCGATCTACCGGCTGAACGAGCCCTGCCCCGCCGGCGAGAGCCCGTTCGACCTCGAGCTCGGCGTGAGCGGCGACGCGTTCGCGATCCATGCGATGCACTTCAAGCTCGGGCTCTACGAGCACCAGTCGGCCGGCGCGCTCCAGGCGCTCGTCGACCTGTTCGCCGCCTCCCCGCAGCTCGCGGGCGATTCCGACGGCATCCGCGCACTCCGCGTGAAGATCTACGAGCCGGCCTATTCGATCATCGCCGATCCCGCCAAGCGGACGCCCGCCACGCGGCAGTCGGCCGACCACTCGCTCCCCTACATCCTGGCGAGAACGTTGCTCAAGGCCGTTGCGGCCGCGCGGGCGGGGGAGCGGGCCGACTGGCGGTCGCTGATGCTGCTCCCCGCCGACTACTCCGACGCCGCGATCGCCGATCCTGCGATCAGCCGGCTCATCGACCGGATCGCGATCGAGCACGGCGGCCCGGAGTTCGACTCCCGCTATCCCGCGGGCATCCCCACGAGCGTGGCGATCGAGCATGCCGCGCTCGGCCGGCTCGAGGGCGGGCTCGTGGAGTTTCCGCTCGGCCACGCCCGCGCCGACGCAGCCGCCACGGCCGCGCTCGTCGACCTCAAGTTCGACCGGCTCGTCGCCGGCGTCGTCGACGATCCGCAGGCCCTCCGCGCCCGGATGCGGCTCGCCGGCCGCTCCGCCGCCGAGATCGCCGACCTCTACGCGTTTCCGATCCGATGCACCACGACGTGAGCGGCGTGATCGCGATCGCGAAGCCGGCGGGGGTGACCTCGCGGAAGGTCGTGGATGCGGTGGCCCGCGCGCTCGACACGAAGGCCGTGGGCCACGCCGGCACGCTCGATCCGCTCGCCAGCGGTGTCGTCGTCGTGTGCGTGGGGCATGCCACGAAGCTCGTCGATTTCGTGCACGACCTGTCGAAGCGATACACGGCCGTGTTTCTCCTCGGCCGCTCGAGCCCGTCGGACGACCTCGAGACGCCCGTCGAGGAGGAGCCTGCGCCGGCGCGCCCGACGCGGGCGGACCTCGAGGCCGCGCTACCCTCGTTCCGCGGCCCGATCCTGCAGCGGCCCTGCGACTACTCGGCGGTGCACGTCGACGGCAAGCGGGCCTACCGGCTCGCGCGGCAGGGCCGGGCCGTCGAGCTGCCCGAGAAGCCGGTGAGCATCGAGCGCCTCGACGTCACTCACTATGAATGGCCGCGGCTCGGGCTCGAGATCGAGTGTTCGTCGGGCACGTTCGTGCGGGCGATCGGCCGCGACCTGGCGGCGGCCCTCGGCACGAAGGCGGTCATGGAATCGCTCGTGCGCACGGCCGTGGGCCCGTTCACGCTTCCCGGGTCGCTGCCGCTCGACGGCGTCGGGCCCGAGTCGGCCCGGGCGGCGTTGCTCCCGTGCCGGGCCGCCGTGCCCCATCTCCCGGCGCACGTCATCGACGACCAGGCCCTTCCGCTCGCGATCCGCGGTGATCTGCTCGACATCGGAGCCGCGGCCGACTCCGTCGCGGCCCTCGATTCGGCGGGCGATCTCCTGGGCGTCCTGCGGCGACACGCGTCGGGCCGTCATCGGCTCAAGCCGAACTTCCGCGGCCTCGGCTGAGGAGCGGGGATGGAACGGTGCCGCGCAGCGGCGGCCGGTGTCGCGCGGCCGGCGTGCCCCTCCCCCTTCGCCGTCGCCCGGTGGTACGCTGCGGCGATCGGCGCGGTGCCGAACACCCCCGGCGGAGACGTCGTCGCCCTCATGAACCCTCGCTCCTTTCGCGGCGTCGTCGTCGGCATCACCTTGGTGTGTGCGGTCGCGGTGACGCCCGGTGCCCGAGCCGAGCATTGGCCGCAGTGGCGCGGGCCGCGCGGCGACGGCATCTCGGCCGAATCGGGCATCCCGGAAGGCTGGTCGAAGACGAAGCACGTCGCCTGGCGCACGCCCCTGCCGGGCCGGGCCGGGGCCACGCCCTGCGTGTGGGGCGACCGCATCTTCCTCACGAGCAACGAGGGAGACGATCTCGTGCTCCTCTGCGTGAACGCCGCCGACGGCGCGATCCGCTGGAAGCGTACGGTGGGCGGAGGCAACAAGGACGCCCGCTCCGGCGAGGGCAACTCGGCCAGCCCCTCCCCCTGCACCGACGGCGAGCATGTGTGGGTGTTCTTCGGCACGGGGATCCTCGCCTGCTACACGACCGACGGTGCGGAGGTCTGGAAGACCGACGTCAACGAGCGCTTCGGGAAGATCGACATCCAGTTCGGGATGACGAGCACGCCCGTACTCGACGGCGACGCTCTCTATCTCCAATTGATCCACGGCGCGATGAAGCTCGACGACGACACCCGCACCGGCAAGGTGATCCGGCTCGACGCCCGCACGGGCAAGACGGTCTGGGCGGTCGATCGGGTGACCGACGCCCAGTTCGAGTGCAAGCACTCCTACGCCTCGCCGGTGCTCTACCGCCACGACGGCCGCGAGTTCCTCGTCGTGCACGGGGCCGATTGCATCACCGGCCACGCCCTGGCCGACGGCCGCGAACTGTGGAGGTTCGGCGGGCTCAACGGCCCCACCGACACCAACCCCAAGCCCCACGACCAGACGTTCCGGTTCGTGGCCTCGCCTGTCTGCGCCCCGGGCACGATCGTCGTGCCGACGTGCAAGGGCGGCCCCACGCTCGCCCTCACCGTCGGCGATGCCCTCTCCGGCGACTGCACCGGCAAGGCCGACGTCGTGAAGTGGATCAATCCCGTCACGCCCGACGTCAGCATCCCGCTGGTGACCGATGGCCTCGTCTACCTGCTCCACAAAGACGGCAAGCTGCAGTGCGTCGATCTTGAGACGGGCAAAGACGTCTACTTCCAGCGCACGCACACCGGGCAGCACCGCACGAGCCCGCTCCTCGCGGCCGGCAGGATCTATTTCGGCTCGAACGACGGCTGGGTGACGATCGTGCGGGCCGGGCGGGAGTTCGAGCAGCTCGACAGCGTCGATTTCGGAGGCGAGGCGATCACGGCGTCGCTCGTCGTCTCCGGCGGCACGCTGTACGTGCGCTCCTACGACGCGCTGTATGCGATCAAGGCGGATCGCCCGTAGCCGCGCTGGCGATACTCTGCGGCCCCGCCCGGCACGTCGTAGCCGCAGAGTGGCAGCGCCCTTTTCACCGGGAGCCCCGCCAGCCGGGCCGGCTCCTTCGTAGCCGCAGAGTGGCACTCTGCGGAATCCGGCCTCGTCCCGGCGGTCACGGTCAATTCGTGGCCGAACCGTCGAGGGGGCGGATCGCGACGTTGCGAAACCGCACGTCGTGCCCGTGGTTCTGCAGGCACACATGGCCCGCGAGGGGCTTGGTGGCCGTCTCCTCGAGGGTGGTCTGGTCGAAGTGCTGGATCGGACGGCCGTTGAGGACGACGTCGATCACCGTGCCGCGGCAGGTCACCTCGAGCGTGTTCCATTCGCCCGCGGGCTTCATCGCATTTTCGGCCGGGGCCACGTAGCGGTAGAGCGAGCCGCTGGAGAACGGGCTCGGCGGCTGGCCGGCGTCGTCGAGGAGCTGGATCTCGTAGGCGAAGCACGACGGCCGGGTGGTCTGGACGGCGGTCATGTCCACCGGCCCGGTCCGCAGGCCGACGCCGGAATTGCCCTTCGGGGCCATGACGAATTCGACGTGCAGCGTGAAGTCGGCGAACCGCTCCCGCTCGTACCGCAGGAAACTCCAGCGATTGCCCGCGCACACGATCTCGCCGTCGCGCACCGACCACACGGGCCTTCCGTCGGGCCGCGTGATCCCCTCCGTCGGGCCGTCGATCACCCAGCCTTCGAAGTCGCGGCCGTTGAAGAGCCGCAGATAGTCGCCGCTTTCAGCCGCCGAGACCGGCCCTGCAGCCGCTGCGACGACACCGATCGCGAGCAGCAAAGACACCCGCCTCATCGCCGCCGCCTCGCGAGCCCCCACGCCGCGGCGATGCCGATGCCGGCGAGGGCCATCGCCCCCGGCTCGGGCACGACGATCACGCCCGTGACGGTGAGCGTGACGTTCTGGGGCGAGCCGCCCAGATTCGTCCCGTTCTTCGAGCTGGTGAACGACAGGTTGTAGATATTCGTGAAGGTGCCGGTCGTGGCCAGCGACATCCAGGCCGAGAACGAGTTCGTGCCACCGGCCGCGAGCGTGGCGAAGGAAGACGTGCCGGAGAGGTCGGTGAAGATCGCCCCGGAGTTCGTCGGGTTCCCAAACGTCGCCAGCGACAGGTCGGCCGTATAGCCTGCCGTCTGGAGAAGGTTCGAGATCCCGAACGAGAACGGGCTGCTCGTGCCAGAGCCCTGGTTGAATTCACCCAGATTGATGAGCCAGTTGGAGCCCGACGTCGATCCGCCGACGAGGAATGCCGTGGCGGGGTCGAGCACTATCGCCGTGAGATTCACCGTCTGCGGCGCGAGGCTCAGGGTGCCGAGGCCGCTCGTACCATTGCCGTTGGAGGTGAACGCGATATCCACCGCACCGCTCAGCGAACCGGCCGACGACGTGTTGAGCCCAACCGACATGGCCGTGCTCGTGTCACCCGCCGCGAGCAGGCTGATCACGCCGCCGTTCGTGGTGGCCGCCCCCGAGAGCGTGCCGAACGCGGCGTCGAGTTTCTCCGAGTAGCCGTTAGTGGGGGCGGTGTTCGTGACGCTCAACGCCTGCGAGAGCGACGTGCCCTTGAGGACGGTGCCGAGGTCGATCGTGCCGGAAATCGAGTTGGCCGCGGCTGGGTTCCACACGGTGCCCGAGATCGCGACGGTCTGATTACTGATCACGGCCGTGCCGGGGCCGCCGGTGGACGTGAACGAGATCGTGGCCGAGCCACTCTTCACGCCGGCCGTGGACGTGTTCGCACCACCGAGGCCGACCGAGATCGCCGTGCTCGTGCCGCCGCCGGCGAGGCCTGCGACCGAGCCGGTGAGGCTCGCCTGGCCGGACGTGCTGCCCGTCGCGCCGAGGACTTCGGTGAAGGAGCCGCTCGCGGCGGTGTTCTGGATCGACAGGGCCTGCGTGCCGAAGGTGCCGCTCACGCGGACGTTGCCGAGCGTCACCGGCGACGTGATCGCGTTCACCGCGGCCGCGTTCCAGACCGTGCCGGTCACGGCGACCGATTGCGAGCCGAGCGCGAGCGGCGAGAGGCCAGTGGCCCCGACGCTCGTCGTGCCGGTGCTCGTAAAGCCGAGCGTGACCGTGCCGCTCTTCACGCCGGCCGAGCCCGTGTTCACACTTCCGCCGAGGCCGACCGAGATCGCCGTGCTCGTGCTGCTCGTGAACAGGTTCGTGACCGAGCCGCTGCCTGATGCCTGGCCGCTCGTGCCGCTGATCGTGGCAGCGAGTCCTTCCTGGTAGGCCGCGGCCGCCGTGCCGGTGTTCCAGATCGAGAGCGCTTGCGTGCCGAACGTGCCGCTTGCATAGACGTTGCCGAGCGAGACGGTCGACACCGCCGAGTTGGCACTCGCCGGGTTGTAGACCGACACCGTCACGCCCGAGTTCGTGCCGGCGTTCGCGCTCGTGAGGATATTGACGTTCGTCGCGGTCGAAACCGACGGACTGAACGTGAATGAGCCGCTGCCCACGGGTGTAAACGCCACGTTGCCACTGCTCGAAACGCCCGGGGCCACCGTGCCGCTCGTGCTCGAGAGCGCGCCGAGGCCGCCGGAGAGAACGAGGCCGGTATACGACATCGTGTCGGGATTCGTAAGCGTGGCCGTGCTGCTCGTCACGCTGGCCGTGATCGTCGACGTGCCGCCGACGCGGATCGCTGCAGCGCTCGCCGCCGCGGAGAGGTTGTAGGTGGCCGACGGGGCGTAGTTGAGGATCAGGCTCGTGCTGCCGCCGTTGGTCGAGAGCCAGAAGCCGGCGTTCGTGGGCAACGTATTGACGTTGCCGAACGCCGTCGTCGAGTCGATCGTGAAGTTGTTGGTGGCAAAGCCCGTGATACCGGCCGACGACGTGGCGATCGTGAAGGTCGTGCCCGTCGTTCCCACGAAGCCGGGGACGGCGCCGGCCGTGTTCGAGCCGGTGAGGCTCGTCACGAGGATCTTGAACGGGCTGCCGCTCGTGGACGTGATGTTGAGGGCGCTGCCCGAGACAACGAGCTGGTCGTAGCCCGTTCCCGCCGCGCCCGACCAGTTGTTGATCTCCCAGGTGTATTGGCCGCCAGCATCGAACGTGAGGCCCTGGGTGAACGACTGGCTGCCCGGAGAGTTGCCCGGCGAGAGAATGTCGTTCGTGCCGACGGTCACGGCCGTGCCGATCGTGCCCGTGCCGGAGAGCGTGCCCTGCGTGAAGGTGAGCGGTGCGGTCAGCGCGGTGGCGGAGTTGTACCTCAACTCGGCACCGGCCCCGTTGAGCGTGATACCGTTCGACGCATTGATGTTGCC
>Ga0214923_10001257_pt1 | contig 36446 bp, 28 predicted proteins | sample LL1510_MetaG_FD_177993 | JGI IMG/M metagenome (GOLD analysis project Ga0214923, IMG submission 177993) | Freshwater microbial communities from Lake Lanier, Atlanta, Georgia, United States - LL-1510 | ecosystem: Environmental > Aquatic > Freshwater > Lake | place: USA: Georgia | collected...
CACTTCAGAATACAGCCCATCGGGAGACTTCCAAGTCCCGTTGGCTGAATTATCCTGGAACCTCACAAAGGGACCAATATTTCCCTCAGTGGTACGTGTCCAGAAGCGATAGGCTCCGTAGACATCCAGCTTTCGAGAGTCATACTCGCAAGAGCCACCCGGACCTGCGGGGCAAGTCCCTGTGGTCTGCTCTCCTGTCACTTGGACGAGGAAGGGTCTGCCTTGTGGTGCCAAGGTAGCACTCACTCGAGAGTGGGCTTGCCCAGGCACTCCCTGATAGTCTCCCTCAAGGCGAACATTGGTACCCTTGCCACCGAACAAAGAATCGTTCGGCTGAAAAGGGGCGGGCTCGGGAGCCGGGGCGGGCTCGGGGGGAGGGAAGGGGACAAACAATATCCCGGGGTGAGGATGTGCTATGGCTGGCGCCACCACGGGCTCGGGAGCTGGGGTGGTAGCTGGAGCTAGGGCGGATGCGGGCTCTTCCGCTCCTGCGGATGCAGGGGTAGGGGTAATCAATCCCCCTACGCCTAGTAGCAAAGCTGCTATTGGGACAAGTAGTCTTCTCATATTGTGAAAGTGAACAACCTACCAAAACTAGCACAAAATATAGATTCTGTCAAGAGTTAGCACCATCAGAATTGAGTATTTATTAAAAAGAAAAAGTCCCGTATGACGTACATACGAGACAGGATTTATAAGAGGATTCAGCGAGCCATACGGACCAGGCTCCAACCTTGTTGCTCCCAAGGCTGGCCACCTTGGTTTATGACTCGAACCTGAGTATCACGCCCATCAGGACGCGCCCCCCAGGCAATCCAAGCCACTCGTCCATCAGGCAACTTAGCACCAAAGGTACCAGCATCCAGAGCAAAAGAGTTCAGCCGAACTCCAGCTTGGAAGGGTACTCCTGGTTGAATTGCCAGGAATTCCTGCCCCCCAGCAATACTTCCCTCTCGAGGGAGGAAGAAGTATTGTGCTCCCGGGATAGGGTTAGTGGAGAGAGTAATACGGTCATTGTCGACCGTGATCACAGCTGGGAAGCGAATCCCCGAATCCGGCAGACGCCAGACCGGTTCACTCACCGCCGAGGTGGGAGTGGCCGAAAGGATCCCCGAGGTCAACGCGTCCCCACCCGTGAAGATAGGGCCGAAGAATGCCCCGCGGGTGGTGGGGATATAACCTAGAGAGGTATTACCCCAACCAGCAACCTCCCAACCTGGGGAGCTCACCAAGGTGAGGCCGCCGGTGCCGGCTCCGGCTGGTCCATTGTCAAGCCATTGCCAGCCACCATCAGCTTTGACACTGATGATGGAAAAAGCAAGAGGACCAGCGGAGCGGAAAGTTATGCTCTCACCATAGGCCCCACAGGCCAGCCCTGCGAGGCTTTTCACCTCTTGGTACAAGGGCACCAGGCAGAAACGGCGAGGCGCTCCTGCGGTGGGACCAGCTCCTGATCGCCCAGAAGCACCGAGAGCCTGCTGGTTGATGAGCCGGTTATACTGAGGAGCCCAGTCAGAAGGACTGGCATCGGGACGAGCTGTCACCAGACCAGCCGAAGCCCTCACTCTTGAGGGAGAGATAATCACCCTTACTGCCCGATTAGAATCGGGGGTGCTGATCTGGAGCCTCAAGGGCAATGTTTCAGCTTTAGTATAGGGAATCCCAAAAAGAAGACACCCCGTAGTGGAGACACCACCGATAAGAGTTTGAATGAACTTTTTCATAGCTTTAGCCACGAAATACACCTAAAACTTAGCATATTTATAACAAAAAGTCAAGTAAACATATTAGTTTAAATTATAAAAAATAGACCCCTACACTTTGTGCAGGGGCTTGATGATGGGGGGGGGGAGATTGTCCCTCAGCGGGAGGGACGGACCTCCAGCAGTCCATGTCCGGTACCGGGCTCCCGGAAGGAGCGGGCACCGGGGAAGAGAGTATTCGGAACCCAGTTACCTGGGGTTACCTCAACCCCATCCGTTACCCAGCAGCCTTGCTGACAAAGTCGCTGAGCCTCAGAAACAGAGGCCCAGTTCCGCGTTGCGGACCCGATGGGTCCGACAGCGACCCGACCCTCTTGGGGCTGGGGGGCCGCCATCACCCTCACCATAGCTCCCGCCATGGTGAAGGTGATGGCGGCCAGCAGAGTGCTGGTCATAGAAAAAATCTTCATGGGGAGTTAACCACGAGACGACTTAGCAAAACTAGCATATTTCATCAATTTTGTCAAGGTTTAAAAGTAAAAAAAGACCGGTAGCGAATGCTACCGGTATGAAAATATTGTTTATAACTAATTACAAAGAACGCGTATATTCTTATCTTGATATACACATCTTCCCCCACCATTCCAATTTGGGGTAGACTGCCTTACCCAAGGTCGCCGTCGATCAAATGGAATATTACCCCATTGATTATTTTGGTAATACTGTTGCCGAGGATAATTACGGAATATATGTGTTCTTCTACTTTCATCAAATCCTATATATCCATCACAATGGCCTAAAATTGCTCTAACTAAAGAACAAATATCGGTCCTGGGTCTAATTCCTGTTCTTATTATCCTCCCATTGTACTCAATGCTTTCCAGCATGGGTTGGTGATAGTAGTCATTTGGACTACTCCAATCCCTATCATGATTATGACCGTTACCCCAACTAGTTTGCCCACAATAGTTATTTTCTTGACTGCACCAATATCCTCCTTTCCAATAACCACTTTCCCACGCCAATGCTGGTTGAAGCATTGTAGGTAAGGCAAGAAACAGAGGAACAACTTTTCTCAAGAAAGGAAGTTTCATGGGGAGTAAATTTCCCAAAGAAGGCACTTCCACCATAGCATAAATATAATAATTTGGCAATAGTTTTAGGATTGACTCAGAGCTTTCTCTAATGTAATTTTATAACTATGCTTTTGTATATAATTTTGTATATTGGATTTTATGGAACATATATTATTCTTACCTAAATTGATTATCTGCTTATCTAATTCTAGATTGACATTATCGAATATTATACCTAAATTATATTCTTGTATATCATTACTCATACTATGATTATCTGTACTAATAATGGGGAGTCCTAGTGCCAGATAGTCTTTGATCTTACCTGGGTCAGCACATAGTATTTCCTTAGTATTCTCATATAGGGCTAGACCATAGCTGATTTTATACTTCATAATTAAATCTATGGTTTCCTCTTCAGTCTTGAATCCATACATAGTAATATTATTTATAGACTGATCTAATATTAATTGCTTTATTTCATTATACAAATTCCCCTTTCCTATCAAGTGTAAATGATAATCTACTGGTAATTTGGCAAAAGCTTTGACTAATAATCTTAAGTTATGCCCTTCTTTGAAATTACCTATGAATAAAAATTGTTTTGGATTAGAATTATAATCTGGTAAATTTCTAGATTTTATACCCAAGGGAACTGTGAATACTTGTGGTCTATTCAAGTTTTTATTTTTATGCTCCTGTATAATCTGCTGATTGACTGCCCAGACTATATCTGAATTCATATAGGCTGATTTCTCTATTCTGTTTATTAAATATCGTGAGGAGAATATATTATTATAAAAATAATAATCATAAGCATAATAAATAATTTTTGCTTGTGGGCAGTTTGTCTTGATGGAATTAGCAATAGATGCCTCCAGCCAATCTATGGCTAAAATATAATCATAGTCTGTCTCAAATTGACTAGATTTAGATAATATATTCCTCACTTTATTATAATGCCCCCAATAATAGGAAATTTTAGATTTATAAATTGAGCTATCTATCTGTCCTGTATGGGTATCATAGTAGGCTTGAGGATATTGTAGGGATGGGAATAGACAATAATGTACAGTATGTCCTAATTCCTGTAAACCTTCTATAATGTCTTCTGATTTAGCTATATATTGCCTTCCTAATACTAAAATTTTCATATTTTTAACTCTGTTTGACTTGATTATGGAGCTGATTATAGTGCAACACCCCTCCCAATATTAGGAATAATACCCACATCAAAACTGTACCTCTTAATAAATTATCCCAAAGACTCACGATATATATAATTGTCATCAAAACTGCTATTGTCAAAATATAAATATTTTTATCTTTCATATATCTATAATATAAATTAAATAAAATGTTTAAGATTAGAAGTACATAGATAGTAAGCCCTATAATCCCCTGCTCCAAAAAGTTTTTAATATAATCATTATGTACTTCTACCGAACCTCTAAATGTTCCTCTGGTCTGTTCAATAATAGTCTCAGAGCTACCGGTCCCAAAGCCTATAATCGGAGATTCTAGTGCTTTATTATAAGCATCATTCCACATATTTAGTCTCCAGATAACGGAGTCACTTGGATCAGCATTGAATAGTCCGGTCACTCTGTTAATAATTGGAATTTTGTTTAATGCTGGTAAATCTAGTATATCTGGTGAGGCTAAAAAATTATAGCTCAAAACCAGAATTATACCAGAGACCATTATAATTGAGCCTATTTTGAAAGTTCTGATTGGATATTGAGCTAAACTCATTAAAACTATAAATAAAATTAAACCAAACCAAGCTCCTCTTGTAAAAGTTACTACCAAGACAATAATATAAAATATACCAATAAATCTAAAAATCATTCTCTCTATTTTTAGAATATTATTGTCTTTATTTATTAAAACTGTGGCTATTAAAGCTAAGATAATAACTGAATAATAAGCCAATACATTAGGATGTCCAAAAGTACCCGCAATACGATTCTCAAAACCAGGATTAGTATATAATCCAGTACCAGAGAAATACTCTATATAGGCTACAATGAGGGGTATGATACTACCATATACAAGTACTCTAATTAGGTCAAAAAATTTATTTTGTTTAGTCACATATATCCAGCCTACAAAATATAAAACGATAAAACTCATAGCCCTAATAGTTTCTTGCAGACCTATAGCTATTAAACCTCCAGTGAAGCTCAAAGCTATATATACAGCTAATAATAAGATTAAACTTTTGATTAGTGGGATTTTGGACTTGGCAATTATTGACCTATTTTGATAAATATAAATCAGGGACAGAACTATAGTAATAATAGCAATACTAGAGCCTAGATTAATCATTGGATAATCAGGGATACTGATATAGCCAATTATATCTATGGAAGGCCTAATAAAAATCAGAGCTAATAAAGCTTTTTCTACTGACATTAAGATAAGTAATAATAATATCCAAACTATAATACTAATTAAAAATATAGTCGGTGATATATCTAATAAAATAGCTATTAGTAAATTAACTCCCCCCAACCCAAGTAAAACTTTAGAATTTATCTGAATCATATTCTGTGTCTGGGGTGATGCTTGGGGTATTTTCTGAGTCTAGTATTGGATTTTGGGCTATTGTCACATCATCTGGGATGGGAGGAGAGGCTATATCGTCAATTCCAAAATCATAGATAATGGTATTGTCTTTTCTTGTAATAGCATACCCTAATCCTACTATAAAGCCTAATATAGCGGATCCGAATAGATTTATCATTATATTTGGTCTACCTACTCCTTCATATAGAGCTGATTGATTAACTACTTGGACATCCCCTGTTTCAGATAATATAGCTTTTGCTTGCTGTGTTAATTTACTCACTACTACTTTATTCATATTGAGAGCTAATTCAGAGGATTTGTCATAGGTGTCTACCGAGATAAAGCCTGTGCCTCTAGACCTAACAATAATATTTCTAGCAAATGCAATTCTTCTATCTTTAAAATTTTCAGGAAAAATATTTTTGATATTTGCATTTTCTGCAACTACATTATTAAAAAATACATCCGTATAAACTAAATCTATTAAAAGATTAATATTAGAGTCAATGGACCTCTGAGAGGTATAAGAGTCAATATTAGGATTAGCTTTTTGAAGTAATACTAACTGTGCTTCTGCTTTGTATTGTTTAGGTAGAAACAAAGTTATCCCTAAGCCAATTAAAGTAAATAATAGTGTAATAATAACAATAGTATTAAATTTTCTTTGTATTTTGACTAGGATTTCACTAAGAGTGGGATTAGAATTCATTATAGTAATTTTATATATTAAATATTCAATTCATAATAGCATAAAAACAAAATATCACAAAATTATAAAAATTGACTTTATTATAAATTTATGATATTATTTTGTTTAATTACATATATATTTAATGCAATTACTATGAAATCTGGAATTCACCCTCAATATTCTTATAATACTGTCAAATGTATTTCTTGTTCCACTGAATTTACTATTGGATCTATTAGAGAAATTGGATCTGTAGAAGTATGCTCCAAATGCCATCCTTTTTATACTGGAAAGAGAACTCTTGTTGATACCGCTGGTAGAGTAGAAAAATTCCGAGCCAAATTAGAGAAAAAAGAACAATTCAATACTAAATAACTGCCCCTCACTAGAGATAAAATATGAGTAATTCTTTAGTAGATTTACAAAAAGAATATGCTGAGCTATCTTCTCAAATGTCTGATCCTCAGATATTTAGTAGCCCAGATTTTGTTAATATTTCCAAAAAACACACTGAAATTGGGCATAAAATTGAATTATTAGAATTAATTGCAAGTCTAAAATCCCAGATTCTGGAATCTGAAACTCTATTACAAGACCCTGAGATGAGCGAAATGGCGGAGGAGGAATTAAGTCAGCTCAACTTAGAATTAGCCCAAAAAGAAGCCGAGTGGCAAGATTTAATATACCCAAAAGAAACTTTTGCTGATGAAATTATTATTGAATTAAGAGCCGGAGCTGGTGGTGATGAGGCTGGGTTATTTACTTTGGAATTATTCAAGGCCTATATAGCTTTTTTGCAAAAACAAGGAGCTAAAACTGAAATTCTATCTATTTCTGAGAATTCTGTCGGAGGCTTGAAAGAAGTTATTGTGGAAGCTAGAGGTGACGAAGTCTATAAATATTTGCAATATGAGAGTGGGGTGCATAGGGTGCAGAGAGTCCCAAAAACCGAAAAAGCTGGTCGGGTACATACTTCTACCATCACTGTGGCAGTATTGCCAATAGCCAAGGAGGTGGATATTGATATTAACCCTAATGATTTGAAAATTGATGTTTTTCGCTCTAGTGGTCCGGGAGGACAAAGTGTTAATACCACTGACTCAGCGGTTAGAATTACCCATATGCCGACTAATATCGTAGTCTCTTGTCAAGATGAAAAGTCTCAGCTCAAGAATAAAGATAAAGCTATGAAAATTTTACGAACCAGAATTCTAGACCAGATGCGACAAGAGCAATTTGAAAAGGAAGCTGCTTTTCGTAAAGACCAAATTGGAACTGGAGATAGATCTGAGAAAATTAGAACTTATAATTTCCCGCAAGATAGAATTACGGATCACAGAATTAAGCAGAATTTTTCTAATATTGAAGCTATTTTATTAGGAGATTTTAACCCTATTTTAGAAGCTTTTGATGAATATAAAAGAAATCAACCTACAACTTAAACAAAAATTACAAAATATATCACCTACTCCAGATTTAGATGCTGACTTGATTTTAGAATATGTTTTGGGACTAAATAAACTGGATAGAATAATGCAGGAAAATTATATTTTGTCAAATTTTGAATTAGAAGCTATAGATAATTGCTTAGAAATGCGATTAAATAAAATTCCGATGGCCTATATTATAGGCTACAAAGAGTTTTATGGTAGAAAATTTATAGTGAATAACGATGTCCTAATCCCAAGACCTGAGACTGAAGCTATTATAGATATTACAAAGCAAATTCTTGATGATAATTCCCCTCCCATAATCTGGGAAATTGGGACTGGGAGTGGTTGTATAGCTATTACCTTAGCCTTAGAGATACCTCAAGCCAAGATAATTGCTAGTGATATTTCTCCCCCAGCCTTACAGATTGCTAAAAATAATGCTATAATATTAATAGGTCAGCAAAATACTATAACTTGGCTAGAGGGTGATTTGTTATTCCCTTTTGCTAAACAGCAAAATGAACCAAAGCTCATCATTGCGAACCTACCTTATCTTGAACAAAACCAATATACAGACGACTCTATTCTAGCCGAACCTAATATTGCTCTCTACTCTGACACCCAGGGATTAGAACATTATATGAGGTTATTAGAAGCCATACAGAGTCTTTTTCTAATATGGCAGCCAAAGATAATATTAGAAATAAACCCAGAACAAGCAGGTCCCCTAGAGAATTATATAAAGTCTCTAATCCCCAAATCTAAAATAACAGTTTATAAAGATTTGCAAGGATTAGATAGACACATTCTTATTGAAAAATAAGTATACTAAATAATCAAGAAAGGAGGTGAATAGAAGTGAGTGAAGAAAAGAAAATAACAGAAGATCAGACAGAAGAAGAACAAGGATTTTGGACTAAAAATATTATTTCAATTTTGTTGATAGTATTTTTGATAGTGAGTGGAGTCTATGCTTTTAATCGAGATACTGAGCAAAAAGACAAGACAGTAGAAGAGAAAGTTGATGATATTAAGAAAAAAGATGATAGAAAACCTGAAGCTGAAAACAAGACTGAAGAGACCAAAGATACAGAAGTAGCTGAAATCAAGACTGAAGAGACCAAAAAGGAAGAAATGAGTGCTGATATTCAAAAGTCTGAAACTAAGATTACTACCAAAGCTAATGTTGGAGATGGTGTCACACATTTAGCACGAAAAGCCGTATCTGAATACTCTAGAGATAAAGAAATTACTTTGTCAAAAGAGCAAAAGATATATGCTGAGACAGTCTTAAAAAACAAGTACTATAAGCATCATCTTAATTTATCTCAAGAATTAGAATTTGAAATCAGTGATCTAGCAGAAACAGTAGAAAAAGCACAAAGCTTATCTGAAAAAGAAATCAAAGCTTGGAGTAAATATACTAATCTAGTGCCATCCCTATAATTGATATCCTAAAGGCAACTTACAATTCAATCACTCTCCTTATTCTGCTCAGAGTAAGGGGAGTCTTTTTATTTACCTAATAATTCTTTGACTCTAGTAGCTTCATTTAATACTGCATCTGCATACCACATATTTTTGACATTACATCCCCCAAGATAACATAAAGCTGATTTTCTTTCTAACTCTTCATTACCAGCAATACTTTGATTCCCTACTTTACCTAATAAAATCATACCCATAGCTAACATCGCATCTTCCATACTCCATGGATTCACAGATCCTCCTTTGAGAGACTCCAATTTTACCTTATATCCGAGCCAAGTGGCTGGCATAATCTGAGCCGGTCCCATAGCTCCTCCAGTTCCAATATATTTAGGATAAGGACATCCTGACACAGGTTGAGTCAAAGGTACACCTAGCTCAGAGGTAATTTTTTCAAAAGACTGCTCTTCTCTAGCAAAATTTAATTTAGTAGTATTCCCTTCACGAGCAGCACATCCACTTAAAGAATCTTTATAAAAAGACCTCCCAACATTGCCACCTAATCCAGATTCAATTTTCATTACCCCAACCAAATATTCAGGACGAATTTTATTCCCTAGTCTAGCTACATCAGCTACTGCCATAGTATATGCCTCCTCCAGAGAGATAGCTCCCGGTCTACCATCAGCTCCATTTAGAACTTTTATACTATTAAGTAAGTTTTGTTTGGTAGCAAAAGATTCTTTTAATAAAGCTTCATATTCTGATTGTTGACCTTTAGTCTGAGCTAATAAAGTCTCTTTATCTTCTTGATTTTGTTGTAATAAACTTTTTTGTTGTTCCTGAGACTGTTTGAGAGCCATCAATTCTTCTTCTTTATCAAAAAGATGTTTTTTCTCAGCCACAATTTCTTTTTCTTTAGCTGTTATAAGAAGAATTGATTCAGTAATAGAGTCTTGCATAACTCCAGTTTTCTGAACTGAACCCAAAAGATCAGATAATTGATTTTGAGATAATATGACTTCAAATAAAGATATATCTTTTTGTACATAAAGGCTACTTACATATTCTTTGATCAAAGCCTTCTGAGCTCTAATAGTCTGCTCCAAGATGGTAATATAAGTTCTAGTCTCACTTAATTCTAACTTAATTGACTCTATATCCTTATAAGTAATCTCCAAATTTTTTTGGGCAGAATTAATCTCATTATCTAAAGCATTTATCTCTTTTGCTAATGTTCTAACCTGAATATCGGTTTCTTTTTTAGTCTCTGTTAAATCTTTAATCTTAACTAATTCTTGGTCTAGGTTTTTCCTAGTTTCTTCTAATTTAGAATTAGCTAGGATATTATTAACAGGATAAGATATGAAGGATAAAGTAATTACAGAGATAATAGATAAACTCTGTATTTTACTTATTAGTTTTTTTTGATTTTTTTGATTCATATTATTATGGTTAAAGTTTATTCGTCTTTTTGGTCTTTAGCATTTTTATCAGTCTGAGATTTCTCAAGAGCATCTAATTCTTCTTTGGTTAATTCTGGTTCTTCTTCTATCTGTGGAATTTCGGTAATAGCAATCAACTCATCACCATCCAAGATAGCTTCTACTCCTTCTGGTAAGTCTAAATCGCTTACTCTAATTACATCGTCAACTGCCTCAAGCTTAGTCAAATCCACTACAATATAGTCTGGTAAATCTTTAGGTAAAGCCTTGACTTCAATTTCTTGATGAATTTTAATTAAGGTATTTCCTATTTTTTCTGATTGAGAAATTCCTTCAAATTCAAGAGCCACTGGGGTCTCCACTTCTTCATTAAGGTTAGGAGCAAAAAAGTCTATAGATAAAATTTCTGATTTAAGAGGATTTTTTTGGATATCCTTAACCAAAGTAGGATAGATTTTGTTTTCTAAAACTACATTCACCAAGGTAGATTCCTCAATTTTAGATAATAATTTGGTAAGCTCCAAAGAATCAACTTGAACCAACTCTGGTTTATCCTGACCCAAACCACTACCATATAAAACCCCTGGGACTATACCTTTAGCCCTTAGAATAGCTGTTTTTTTGCTACCAACTTGTTCTCTTCTCTCTACCGATAATGATAATGTTTCCTTTTTCATATAGATCTAACTTGACATAATTATACTTATAATTATATTATACACTATATCTTATAAAATTTCAAATAACTTTATGAAAAATATGAAGAAGAAGTTTAAAGCTAAAAAAATCATCAAGAAAGTCGCTTTCTTTATTGGTTTTACAATCATACTATTAGGTTTATTATCTTATCTTATAGCTCCATTTTTTGTTTAAAATTTTAGTAGTGTATACTTGGTAGTGCGACCTTATGTCGCCCGCATCCACACCAGCCCTACAGACACCATCGCCGGGGAGAGACAGTTTTAGGGTATGTAAGAATATATATAATCCATCATGTCACAAATCTATTATGAAAAAGATGAGATACATCCCAGACAAGTTGTGACTTTTGTAGGTGATAAATGAAAGTAGTTTATATAGTTATAAAAAATAGTTCTTAATTTTATCCACCTTCGGAGGACAGTTACTATCCAAATTACTGTTATTAGTCTAGTAATGCATATAATCCCTTTTGTCGACGATTACCTCATCTCATACATATTATTGCTTTATTTGTAATATTTTGCTATAATATTTTTTAGATGTCCGATCGTCTAATTGGTAGGACGACAGGTTTTGGTCCTGTTAATCTAGGTTCGAGTCCTGGTCGGACAACATCTTATCAAAAAATTTATAAAGCTGACTAATTCTTTCTCTAATTCTTAAAGCTAAAGTCTATCTTTGTCAAAGAAAAATGCCCACCACCTCTCTTGGTTGCTTTGGGCTGGGATTATTTTCTCAGCTTGTGGAACTCTGAGGATTGAGATTAATTCATCATTATTAAGATTCGCTGTAATTGATCCTGGAGTAATCATTACCACTTCTTCCCCTGGTTTTTTGAGGTCTAATCTCTGCTTGGCTTCTCGCTCTTGATAGGCGGAAGTACTAATATATTCTTTGACTTTTTCTAAAGATACTGTATCTTGTTTGAATCTCTCCACTTGTTTTATAAGAGCTTGTTTCTCTAATTCTCTATCATATTTGATTTTGAATATATCAAATATTCTCACTCCCAAGAATAGGAGTACTCCCATCAAGGCTAAAGTGATTACACTATTTTTGATATTATTCTTAGATTGAATTTTATCTTTACTATAGACTTTTTTTTTCATATTCTGATATTAATAACCACAAGTAGATGGGTTTACAGGCGCTCCCTGAGGACTAGAGGCAACTCTTAATGAATTAGGTAAATAAATTGTAAAATGTAGATGAGGACCAGTAGCAAATCCAGTGGCACCAATATCACCTATACGGTCTCCCCTATTAACTGACTGACCATTGGATACCCTTTGCTGACTAAGATGCCCATATAGCGAAAAGTATCCATCAGTATGCTTGATTACCACCCATTTCCCATAAGAATTATCATTAAATCCTACACTGACCACCGTACCTGAAGCAGTAGTATAAACTGGAGTTCCTGTTGGAGCCCCTATATCTATTCCATTATGTCCCGCTCCTCCATAAGCTCCACTACGAGCAAATGGGGTCATTCCAAAACCTTGTGTGATGCTGCCTCCTTGAACTGGCCAAGCATAGCCACGAGCCGAACACACAATGCCTCCTCCACCAAATTGTCTTAGTAAAGCAGCTTCCAAACTTGCTAATTCTACTGCTGTAGCTTTTCTCCTATCTTCTAGGGATTTTTGTTGGGAATCTAGAGAGTTCAAACTAGAGTTAAGTTGGCTGACAGCTATTTCTGAAGCTTTAGCTTTATTTTGAACACTATTTTTACTATTTTCAATGGATTCTTTGGTACTCTGTAAGGCTCCTTGTGTAGAAGCTAATGTAGCTTTTTGATTGACTAGATTCTGATTAGTAACATCTAGAGTATTTTTTTTATCTATAATTTCATCTAATAAGGCCTGTATTCGCATTTGTATAGTATTAGAATATTCTATATCACTAAATACATCTGATAATTGATTAGCACTTACTACCGCTACTACTTCATTTCTGACTAATGAACTTTTGTATAAACTTTCTACTAAACTTTTAATCGTATCTTTATTATAGGTTATTTGGGCTTCTAATTCTTGAATATTTTGAGTAGTCTCTTTGATATTATTATCTGTTTCATTAATTTTCTGCCCTACCTCTACTAATTGTCTTTGTAATTTCTTGATGTCTGAATTGAGATTATTAATTTGTTGTTTGAGATTATTTACTTCGGCTTCTTTGCTAGACTTCTGCTGAGAGGTTTTATCTTTACGGTTCTGAATATCCTGAATTTGTCTTTCTAATTGTTGTATTTGAGCATTTTTGGAATTAATATCTGATTGACTAACTGCTAATACAAAATTATCCTTTTGTATTAATACCAAGGCTAGAATTATAGCAAACCTGATTATATATCTTAATTTCATATTGTCTTATATTTGTTATAAAAATATATAAAATATTTTTATTTCTCTAGACCAGCAGACTTATAGCAGATTTTATACGGAGAATTGACTCATCTTTTCCTAATATAGCTATAATCTCAAAGGGGGAGGGGGATTTTTCTCTACCAGAGAGCGAAACTCTTAATGGCCATAATATTTCTCCCATTTGCTTATTATCTACCTGAATAGCTGTCTTGATTATATGTTCTATATTTTGTAAATCGGTATCTTCTATATTATACAGTAGTTTTTGACTCCACTCAAGACTAGTTATAATATCCGCTATTTGCATCGATTTATAAGCTAAAATTTGAGAATCATATTCTGGTTGTCGCCAAAAGAAATCTATATCCTTACCTATATCTGCAAATTTTTTGATTCGCTGTATTTCTAATTGGATAATTTGATTGAGTTGATTGTCTGTAAATTGGCTAAGTTGAAAACCATTTTTTACTAAATATTCTCTGCCAAGCTCTAATTGCTTTTCTTGGCTTAATTGCTTTATATAATGGGCATTGATAGAGTCTAATTTCTGCATATTGAATATGGCTCCACTTTTCTGCACTCGCTTGAGGCTAAACTTCGCGATGATTTCACCTAAAGTATAGTATTCTCTGTCATTTCCCTCATTCCAGCCTAAAAGAGCTAAGAAATTTATCATAGCTTCAGGTAAATAGCCCTGTTCTCGATATTCTCTGATTGAGGTAGCTCCGAATCTTTTGGACATTTTGGATTTATCTGGAGCTAAAACTAGTGGCAAATGAGCAAATTGTTTAGGCTTGAAACCTAAAGCCCGATTGATAAGAATTTGCTTTGGGGTATTAGCAATATGATCATCCCCCCTGATAATATGAGTAATTTGCATTAACTCGTCATCTATGACGACTACAAAATTATATAAAGGATAATCTAAACTCTTAGCTATCACAAAATCTCCTAGCAGTGAATTATCAAATTCTATTTTGCCTTTAATTTTATCCTCAAAAATAATTTTGGTATCTGGAACTTTGAATCTTAGCACTGATTTTTCGGTGGGCTCTTGTTTTTGGTCCCGATATGGAGACCTCAATACAAATTGTCTCTGCTCCTGCTCGGCTTGAGATTTTAACTTTTCTAATTCTGCTTCAGTCAAATTACACCAATAGGCGTCTCCCGTGGCTAATAATGCTTCTAAATATGGTCTATATGTATCTGCTCGCTGGCTCTGGCGATATGGTCCTAGATCTCCCAATTCACCACTAGATGAGACTCCCTCATCGGGGATTAAACCTAACCACTCTAATCCTTCAATAATATCTTGCTCTGATTCTTTGGTAGACCTTGCGATATCTGTATCCTCAATTCTAATTACAAATTTACCTTGTTGATTCTTGGCATATAAATAACTAAATAAGGCGGCTCTTGCCGTTCCTATATGTAAATTACCTGTCGGAGAGGGAGCAATTCTGGTTTTTATCATAGACTTTCATTTACTAATTCTGATTATATTATAGCATAAATAATTACTTTCGTATAAATATCATTATATCTCTTAGTATTAAACCAATTAAGAATATCGTTGAAAATATAGATACCAATCCCCTACCAATCAAGCTTGGATAATACCATTTGATAAAATATCTATTAAAGCCTCGCTGCCAATATAATCTTTTTTTGATATTCCAAAGTTTTTTGGTGCTAGCTCCGTGATTATGATACATTTTAGCCTCAGCTAAATAATAGGTTTTATAATTTCTAGATTGTAAATTTTTAGATAAATCTACATCATTGAAAAATAACCAATAGTCAGAATGAGCATCAAATCCTCCTAATTCTTGCATAATTTTAGTCCTTATCATAATAGCTGAAGCCATTGGTTGCTCACATTCTTGGCTTTGGGTATAATCAAAATTATCATCCCATTTGAACTTAAATATAGAATTGAATATATGCCACAGGGTTGGCAATTGGCGACAGCTTTTTTGAATTTTGCCATCTGGATATTGTAATTGTGGGGCGAGCATAGTATATTTATAATTTTTATTGAGAAAATTGACTAGATTTTGTATACTATTTTCTTGTACTACTATATCTTGATTTAGCCAGAGAGTATATTCTCCTTCCAAATATTCTAGAGCTATATTATTCCCCGCAGCATAACCTAAGTTTTGCGAATTAGTTATAACCTGAAGTTTAGCTTGTTTTGTATCCCAATTTTGACTTAAATTAGCTAGATATTCAGCGGTATTATCTGTGGAGCCATTATCTACTATAATTAGCTGATAATAAGCTTGATAAGTATCTCTGATTGACTCTATACAAGCTTGTAAATCTTTTTGATTATTCCAAGCTAGAATCACTATAGATAATTTTGAGCTTCTCATAGAGGGAATTTTATATAATCACGCCAAATTTGAAATAATTCTCCTGTAGCAATTACATCTCGCATACAATACTCGGCAATTTGCTGATATTCACCTTGATGAAATAACTCTGGGACATCTAACCCAGTCACCCCCTCGCTTTTGGGGCTAATTATACCAAATCTTTTACAAAAATAATCTAAATTAAATCTTCTAGTGGTATTATAAAAAGTTAATTGGTCAAAAAGGTCTATATGCTCTTTATCTGAATAACGATAAGGGATTAGATTTTTAGTTGGTTTAATTTTATGCACTGCAGATCGCATCAAAATATAAGGACAATCAAAGGCTCTCCCATTAAAAGTTATAAAAGTACTATATTTACGAATTGTAGCCCAGAATTTTTCTAATATTTCAGCTTCCGTACCTACGAGATAATGAACTCCCTCTTTCTCATATCGCTCTTCAAGTTTGCTATCTGGTGCTTGTAAATACACACTTTTGATATCTTTATCTGGGTCATAAAGCCCAATAGCTACAATCTGTCCAGTAAGTGGATATAATCCTAAGGTGGTCTTGACTACTTCTTGTTGCTCTTCTGTCTCAGCATATTTGAGTAAATATTTTTGAGTTTCTACATCCAGACTATCCCAAGTATCTCCTATGGTTTCTATATCGAATATTAGATGAGACATATTATTTGAATTTAATCCTAATTTATTATAACATATTAACCCTTAAATGAGCGAATATATTGCATCATCTCTAAATAAAATTGTAAATTATGGCGGCTCAGATATTCCATTGCATATTGTTCTTTGACATTATATAAATGCCTAATATAGGCTCGGCTATAATCTTGAGACCCTTGCCATTGAGCATAAGGATCAATTGGATTTGTATCTTCTCTGTAGATTAAATTTTGAATTTTTAGAATATCAAAAAATTTATTTTCTGGTAATTTGGCTTCTGTTTGAGTTTGTTGTAAATCTCTTAAATATTGATGTACATCTTGTTCTTTATTGGCTGATTTCCAAATATAAACTGTACCATGACGAGCTTCTCTAGTAGGAATTACACAATCAAACATATCTACTCCTAATGAAGTTGCATAAGCTATCTCTTCTGGTTTTCCCAATCCCATCAGGTATCTTGGTTTATCCTCTGGTAAAAGCGGGGCTGTCCATTGTATAACCTTCAGAACTTCTGCCCTTGACTCACCTACTGACACCCCTCCAATGGCATAACCATCAAAACCTATTGCTTGTAGTTGACTTAAACTTAATTTTCTTAAGTCCTCATATATACCTCCTTGTACAATTCCAAATAATAATGGCCTTGTATTATCTGGTCTAGGGTCTTTTTGTAATAACCTTTCTAATTCATCTTTTGACCTTTGTGCCCAACGAGTAGTTAATTCTAAGGATTTTAATATATAGTCTCGGGCAGATCCCCCCGGAGGACATTCATCTAAAACCATAATAATATCACTACCCAAGTAATACTGTGTACGGATAGACTCTTCTGGACTTAATAAATGCTCACTACCATCTATATGGGAGCGGAAGTATACTCCCTCTTCTGTAACTTGATTAATTTTAGATAAGCTAAATACCTGAAATCCTCCACTGTCTGTCAAAATTGCTTTAGACCAATTGGTAAATTTATGTAAACCTCCCAATTTATGTACTAATTCATAACCCGGTTTGAGATAAAGATGATAGGTATTCATCAATATAATATTTGTCTCAAACTGACTATATATTTCCTGATTCCCAATTCCTCTAATACTACCCTTAGTGGCTACGGGCATAAAAAATGGAGTTTCTAATTTACTATGAACAGAATCCAAAACTCCATACCGAAAATTATTAACACCACTCTTTAGGTCAAACATAATTTATTCTTCTACCTTCAATTTTGATTCTATATCTCTTAAATCTAAGTCTAGGATATCTGATAAGTCTATTCCTGTAAAGTCATCTTGACCTGTATAATTAATTCTACTTAATAGTTGTGGATTTTGTCCTATCTGATTGATGGCTGGAGTAATTCCGATTTGGAATACAGCTCTATATAATGGTCTTAATAAACCTGTATTGGCAGGGACTTTGTCTACATTCCAAACTATTTCTTTAGTTCTTTCATTATAAGTTATATTCCCATTAGTAGCAACAGTTTTACCTGTCCAAGTTACATTATTTGGTAATGTAGTTCTAAATGATACCCCAGAAACATCATTAGTCAAATTTTGTATTTCTAAACTAACTGAAAATGTAGTAAGTTGAGCTACTTTTAATGGTAAGGGACCTGTATTTATAATAGAACTGTCTCTGCTTACATAATAAATAGAAGCTTTAGGTATTAATCTTGTTGATAGCTTAACCTCGCTGGAATTACCTTGAATAATTTTATTAACTCCCAAGGTTGTAGGAACCTCATTACTTTCAAAGGTAGCATTAGTTTTGATAACATAGTTAACATCTTGAAAATTCTCAATTGGAATAGTCCTTTTGATAGGAACAGTAAAGCTTATCTCTCCTTGTTCATTTGGTCCAAAGATTTTGAGCTGGGGAATAGCATTAGCTCTCCAAATAATAGTATTAGTACCTGAATCAAAATCAGCCCCTCTAGCATTAAGTTTAGTCAAATCTAATAATTTACTATCTAATTGTGCCTTTAGGAAACCCTCTCCGATTCTAACTTGAGTATTATTACGAAATGAGATAGTATATTCCAAAGTCTCTCCCGCCTTAGCAATATTGGTATTAACTCTCTGTGTTAAGTTGACATAGGGAGAACCTAGAGTAGTAGACTTTTGACTACTAGCATATAGAGTGAATGCTCCTTGCCTTGATTCTCCTATTTTAGCTTTGAGAACTTTTATTTCTTGTTGAGATCCACCCAAATTACCTACTATTGTAAGCTCATAGGAAGTTTTAGACCTTAAACTTGGAATAATAAATATATTTTTTGAATTACCAGTTGCCGTTAAGGTTGATGAGGTAAAGGCAAAAGTTTCTGGATACTCTAATTGCAACTCTAAATCTTTCAAATCATTATTACTTTTATTATTGACAGTAATAATATAATTAACAATTTCTCCACTTACACTTTCCAAAGGAGCTTGAATATCCACCACAACTGGACTATCAGATATGGTTGTAGCAAATTCTGTTTTAGAATCAAAACTAGAAGTCAAAATAGTGGGCCTATAGTTAAGAGTGGCTTTCATAGTATGAATACTAGATATTTCTCCTATCAATCTACCTTTAATTATAATCTCTCCCTTGGATCTTGGCTCTAATTCTGGCAATTCATATTCCCTAATTTCAGACTTAGTCTGTCCCAATATATCCAAAGATGAGTCTATTAAGGCATTAGGTACTTCTACGGTAATTTTAGCATTTTTTAAAGAGACAAGATTATCATTGTGATAAGTTAGAGTATATGTTAATTCCTCCCCTGCCGAGACTTTATTATTGCCTGTAATTTCCAACCTTACTCTTCTGTCGGAAAATCTTTGCTGATTGAGTTGAAAAAAAAATCCTATTGTGAGTACTATTCCTACCAAACTTACTGCGATAATACTATAAAGTGTAATTTTTTTCTTATACTTTTGGGAAAAAGTTAATCCTGCCTTTTCAAATGGTTCAAATTCAGTTGTAGTGGCTTGATCATGTTTAGCATAAACACTGTATTGAGTATTATTTACTCTTTCTTTATCTAGCTCAACTTGATTTTCTTTTTTATAGATTTTCTTTTCAATATCTTCTAATGCCATATATTTTATTTTAATTATATATAATATTATTATATCATATTCATTTAATAAGATTCAAGGAATTGCTTGTAAGACGATACCAATGTAAATGATATTGTACAATAGTCCATGGAAAATCCTCAACTTCAAGCCATATACCCTTTTGCCATTGTCTTAGTGTATAGATGAGAGTACTACCTACAGCGATATAATCCTCAAAATCACTCTTTAATGCCGAGACCACCAAACCTCCAGCTCGAATACTAATACCAAAGTCTTTAGACTTTGTGACTCCAGTTATTACACAATGGGATAAGTTAATTCCATAACCCAATGTATATAATAATCTAGTTAATAACCAACCGATTAAAACTTGATATTGATTAGAATGTTTTTTGACTAATTCTATATATTGTTCAATACATTCAAAAACTTGTATATCTGTGTGATTTTCATCGGTTAATTGGTCTAATAATTCGAATATTACTCCCATCAAAGCAGTAGATTTGAGGTCTAAATACAAATCAGAATAGGAGTCTAGGTCTTTTATCGCAATTAATCTAGAGGTATTTCGCCCCATAATAAACTCTATTTCAGATTTGCCCCAATCATATAATCTGTATTGTAGCTTGGAGTTTGGTTTTTTGATACCTTTTAATAATAAAGTTTGTTTTCCATAATTCTTGGTATAAAAAACTCCTAATCTATCCACTTCTGGTAAATCTATTTGCTTTATCAAATAGGCCTCAGTATTGTGGATAATTGCCATATTTTATATTTCTATAATCACTGGGATAATCATTGGCCTTCTATGTGTTGTCTTGAATAAGAATAAACCTAAATCTTCCCGAATAGATTGTTGAATATCTTCTATACTCTGATATTGACCTTCTTTTTCTAATTTTTTCTCAATATGTTCTTTTACTCTTTCTTTAATAGAATCTAATAATTTGGTGGAAGTCTGAATATGCACAAAACCTTTGGAGACAATTTCTGGGTCTCTAATAATCTTACTTTGTTTTAAATCTAATAAAACTACAATAGTCAAAATCCCATCTTGGGCTAAAGACTGCCTGTCTCGGATAACCATTTCTTTTAAGTCCCCAATTCCAAGTCCATCTACCATCATATTACTGGCATTGACTTTCTGAGTAGTAACTCTAGCCTCTCCTTTATAAACCTGTATTACTCTTCCATTATCAGTAAGTAGAATATTCTCTCTTGGCATACCAACTTCCTGAGCTAAATCGGAGTGAGATTTGAGAGAATAAAAGTCCCCATAAATTGGTTGTAAATATTTAGGTCTAATAATCTCAAGTACTTGTTTTAAATCTTCCTTATGAGCATGCCCCGAAACATGCACTTCCATCATTTGATAATGAATAATATTAGCCCTCTGTTTAGCTAATGCATCTTTGATCTTTTGTACAGATTCTTCATTCCCAGGAATTACCGAGGAGGAGAATATTACCGTATCCCCCGGTTCAATTTGGAAATTACGATGTTCTTTATTGGCAATTCTAGTCAAAGCTGACCTCTCATCTCCCTGAGCTCCGGTACAAATAATAGTCAAATTTTCCGGTGGAAGATTACGAGCTTCTTGAGCTGAGATAATAGTCTGTGGGGAGAATCTTGCATATCCAATCTCATGTAAAATCTGAATATTAGTCTTCATACTAAAGCCCTCAATTAATACTTTACGATTATATTTCTCAGATAAATTAATCATTTGCTGAATTCGATTTAGTGCACTAGAGAATGTAGTAACTATAATTTTGCCAGTAGCATTCTCAAAGATATGGTCAATATTATTCTGAATTGTCATCTCTGAGACCAGCCTTCCAGGTTTGCTGGCACTAGTACTATCTGACATTAATAATAAAACTCCCTCATCTCCAATTTTCTTATACATTTCTAAATCAGCCGGAGCTTCACCCACAGGAGTGGCATCAATTTTGAAGTCTCCGGTATGTAGTATTACCCCTTCTGGAGTCTCAATCTTAATCATAGTAGAATCAGGAATACTGTGATTAATATGTAGAAAAGTAACGGTAAAAACACCTAATCTTATTTTTTCATTTAATTTAGCTATATGCCCATTAAGAGCCGGTAAAGTTGTAAATTCACCTTGTCTTCTTTGCATCATAGCTAGCGGTAAAGCTGGAGCATAAATTGGTGGATTGCCAATCATAGACATAACTTGTGACACTCCTCCAATATGGTCCATATGACCATGAGTAATTAGCACAGCTCTAATTCTGTCCTCTTTGCCTTTGAGATAGCTAGGATTAGGGATAATATAATCAATACCAGGCTGATCTTCTTCTGGGAATTTCATACCTATGTCTATGACTATAATATCTTTACCATATTCTATCACTGTCATATTCCTTCCCCCAATTTCCTCAGATCCTCCTAAAGGTATAATTTTTAGAATGGTATCTTTTGTATCAAATGGCTCTTGGGCATTGAGATATTGGTCTGCTTTGTGACTCAAATCTTTCACAAAGGTAGTACCTCTCTTAATTTTAGAATTATTATAAGTTTTCATATCAAATATTAATTATTATTGGTAAAATCATTGGTCTTCTCTCAGTCTTGGTTAATAATAGTTTAGCTATATTTTCTTTCACTTCACTTTTGACATAATCTAGATTTACTTCATCTGCTTCTCGGATTAATGTAGTTATAATTAGTCTGGCCTGCTCTTTAATCTCATCAAATAATTTCATTGAGGATTCATTATCCACAAAACCTTTGGATTCTAAGACTATATCATTCAACATTGTACGAGATTGCAGGTCCACCAGAGCAATAATATGCAATATTCCCTCTTCTGCCATAGATTGTCTGTCATGTATGACCACATTAGTCAAATCTCCAACCCCTAGGCCATCTACAATTATATCTGAGGCTGGGACTTTTTCTGGAGTAATTCTTCTTTGTTTATAGTCAAAAAGTATAACTTTACCATTCATCCCTACTATCACATTACGGTCTGGATAGCCACCTTTGATCGCAATATCTCCATTTGACCTTAGAAGATGGTGAGAACCTGTAATTGGAATATAATATTTGGGTCTAATGGCTTTGAGTACGGCCAAAGTATCCTCATACCTTGCATAAGCTCCGTATCTCGTATCTAATGACTGATAATATTCAACAAAAGCTCCTAATTTAGCAAAATTATCATTAACTCTTGCTCCTGAGCGAGCATTGCCTGGAATCAAAGCAGCTGGATAGACTACAATATCCCCAGCCTCAATATTAAAGGCTGAATGTTCTCCATTAGCCAATCGCATCAAATGTGGGATATCATCTCCATGAGACCCTGCAATAAGTACTACTAATTTTTCTCTTGGAACTTCAGATAAGCCACTAGGCCCTATAATAGTTCCAGACTTTATATTAATTAATCCCTTTTTACGACAAGTATTAAAAGTATTTAATAAACTTTTACCTTCAATGAATAAATGCTTATTATGATTCTCTACTGCATTTACAATTTGTTGCATTCTACTTATCATAGATGGGAATGTAGAGATATAAGTGGTCCCGGTATCTCTGGCAATAATTGAATCAATATGCTCAGCAATTGAATTCTCTGTTTGAGCAAAACCCTGAGATTCACTAGCTACACTACCAGTTAATAAAGCAAAGGCATCTGAGCCTGCCAAATCTTTGATATAATCTAATAGTTCAGATTTTTCTGATATTTGGCTATTTAATTTATAGCTAGACAAATAAAATACCTTACCTTGCATAGTATAAATACATAATCCCACCGTACCTATTACATTGAAAGGTGTTGGAAAGGCATTAATTTTAAATGACCCAATTCTAATAGAATTATAAGGTTTTATAATATGCTTTTTATACTTAATCCCTTGAGAATAAAAATCATGCCTTGACTCCAAAATAGCAAATAAAGCTTCTGTAGCATAAATATGCAAATTAGGGAATAAATGTAAAAGATAAGGGACTGCTCCAATATGGTCAGAATGTGGAGATGTCAAAACCACTCCCTTAATCTTGCTTATATTATTCTTGAGATATTGGGTATTAGGTATAAGATAATCTATACCCGGTTGATTGACCCCCGGCATTTGTAATCCCATATCTATAATTAATATATCATCTTCCTGTTCTAAGACATACATATTTTTCCCCACTCCATCTAGTCCCCCTAAAGGAATAATTTTGAGAGCTTGCCTGGATGTTTCAGGAATAGTTCTTTTTTGGGCAAAATTTTTACCCTGAGTACGAGAACGATTAGTTCGTACATTTAATTTAGTATGAAATCTTTTTGATTGCATAGTGCATTATATTTAATAAAATTATTATTTTCTTTAAGAGCTGATATAATCTGCTTATAGTATAAAATAAAATTGGATCTTAAACAGAAATGTGTTTTACTCTAAAAAAATGTAGACTCTAGAGAATTGAACTCTAATTTACTCCTTATCAGTAAAGTCTTTTACAAAAAATTAATTTGATTCTTTTAGTTTAGCTCTAGTAATAGCTATTTTATTACCTTCAATAATATTGTTTTTAACTAAAAGATTATGTACGGTTTGAGAAGGTTGAGCTCCTACAGAAATCCAATATTTGATTCTCTCTACGTTAAGGGTATTGTCTTTGTTCCCAGGATTATACATACCCAGTGATTCAATAAATTTACTCTTCACTGGGCGAGCTTTTTCAGCTACTACTACCTTATAAATAGGGGCATTTTTCTTACCAACTCGGGATAATCTAATTCTTAACATAATTGAGAATAAAAAATTTATACATTTATATAAATTGACTATACTATAATTTGAGACTATTGTCAAGGATAAGAAAGGGAAGTGAAGTTTTGTAAACCTCCACTTCTCTACCCTAACCAAATCTTATTGATGCTTTACAAAAGTCAAAGCCCAACCAATTTTACCACCACGACCAGTCCTTCCAATTCTATGGATATAATCCTCCTCGGTTCGAGGCAATTCATAGTTGATAACATGAGTAATGTCCCCAACATCAATACCACGAGAAGCTACATCAGTACCAATCATGATCCAAGCTTCATTGTTTTTGAATTTCTTCAAAGCAATTTGCCTATGCATTTGAGTCTTATCACCATGAATAGACTCTACATCAAAACCATGCTGTTGTAAATCTCTATAAAGATTCTCAACCGCAATCTTAGTTTCACAGAAAATTAAAACCTTTTTGACCTCATCTTTATTCAAGATATCCATCAATAAGTCCATCTTATTATCATTACGAGTCACAGGCACGATATCCTGATGCACATTATTGCTAGATACATTCTCAGACAATAATATACTAACCGGATCAACAAGGAAAGTCTCCATCAATTGCTTAGTCTTACCCTCAGTAGTAGCAGAAAAGAATAATTTTTGAGTGTTTTTAGGAAGTAATTCCAAAATATATCTAATCTCATCAATGAATCCCATATCTAACATTCTATCTACCTCATCCAAGACAACAGTAGAAAAACTATTCATATCAATAGCCTTACGATTGATCAAATCCTTGAATCTACCTGGAGTCGCAATAATAAACTGATTATGACGAGACAGACGAAACATCTGCTTACGAATCGGATTACCACCAATACAAACCGTACTATAAATACCCTTACCACGATTAGTAATCTTATGTAATTCCTGCTCAATTTGTAAAGCAAGTTCACGAGTAGGAGCCAAAATAACCGCAGAATCTTTAGGATTATTAGTCATCTTATGCAAAAGAGGTAGAAGGAAAGCTAAAGTCTTACCAGTACCAGTGGCAGCCAGACCAATAATATCCTTACCCTCCATAATCGGTTTAATAGACTGGTCTTGAATCGGAGTAGGATTAATCATCCCCTTTTCAGCTAAAGCCTGTTGAATCCAATCAACAAAACCAAAATCAGCAAAAGTGTGAGAAATCACAACTTCAGCAGCCGGAGTAGGTTTAGCAACCTTTACAAATAAAGACTGATCCAATTGCTTCGGACCTGATTTTTTTCTACCATATCTTCCACCACCTCCAGTACCACCAAATCGTGATCTATGACCAAAAGAACTACGAGAAGAATTATTATATCTATTAGAAGAAGAGTTAGAGCGATTAGAAAATCTACTACCACTATTATGAGAGTACGCCATACAAAATATGTTTAAAAAATATGATATGGAATATAGATACCAATCATATACATACTCAGTATAAACGACATCTATGACCACATTAAATAATATAATAGCATATTAACTCAAATTTGTCAATTTTTAATAACAGCAAACTTAAGATACCGGTATTTATTAAGATAAGTATATTGAGCGTGTTTAGTTATGAACTGTAGTTGGCTGACCTAAATTCCCCTCTTGAATTTTCCATGAACCATAATACCACACTCCTTGGATAGTAGAGAATATTTTGTTTATGCCACAAAAGTAAATTTTTGTCAATAGTTATTAGGTACTTTAATTTAATTAAAAAATTCTACTGTCTCTGTATCTGGAATTAGGTTGGAGGTCTCGAGAAACCAGATTAACATACCTTGTGTGTTGCCGGACATCCAGAGAGCTGATAATATACACATAATCAAACCCACTAATTTGACTTGAGTATCTCCTCTCAATTTTGAATTCACCCCACCCCCAATACCAAAAACTCTGTGAATAGATTCAGAATAATACATAATTAATCCTCCCATTATCATACCTATGATTCCAACAATTAATTGTGTTTTCCCTGAAGCTAGAATTGTAAAGAATATTATCAAAGCAAATAATATAGCTCTAATTATATTGAGTCTTTCTAATTCACTTTTCTCTAATGCTAACTTTAACCAACCTCTATCTTCTAGAAAGTTTTTTAGCCTCACTACATCTATTAGTCCCCAAGTAAGTGGTATTAGTGGTAATAACCAAGGCCAAATAATATTCATATTATTTAATATGTATACTTATTCTAGACTTTAAAACAGGTAAAATTGGACTAAACCTAGGTGTTAATTTGAGTTCTACCATATCAACATTATCTAAATTTTCTAGATAAGATTTAGATTGATTGATAGTTTTCAACCTAATAGTCCCAGCTAATTTGTCTTGGTCAAATTTGGGTTGAATTTTATAATCTACATATACTCTTATATTCACTGCTTGTTTATCAAGAAGTTTTTGCTGTCTATCTAATTTAATAGTCATTTCTTCTAATTCTTGAGTTTCTAAAACTTGTGTTTCTAGTAGTGATTTGATTAATTTATCCAAATATTCTTCTTTATAAAATACACCATACAGACTACTACTAGCCTTGACATTAAAACTTCTAATTCCCTCTCCTGCATTCGGAAGTCCCTCATATTTAATATCATTTAATTTACTTTGATTAAACAAAGACTTCATCCCTTCTTTTTCGGTGACTTGAGTATTGAATACTTCGGTTAATTTTTTCTGTAAATCTACTCTAGCCTTATCTATATCATCATTAGTAACTACCTTTCCATCTTCATTCGTTCCATTTTTTAAATCTGCTTTCAACTCTCCAAAGATGCCTGTAAACTTAATAGGAGTATTGTCTAATCCAGGAATAGTCAATTTACCAGCTGGGATATTATAGTCTGTACCTACAGCTTCTGCTCTAATATTACCATCTATATTTCCATTAGCTGGAACTATTACCGATTCTGTCAATCTAAATTGTTTACCTTTATCTGAGCGAAATCTAGTCTTAGATACTAATTGTTGTGGGGTAGAAGTTTTGTTGACAATAGTAATAACCCCTTCTGCTTTAGTCCCACCGACTTGACCACCTGTAGCTTCATATGTTCCTCCTACTGAAGCTGAAATGGTATCCACTTTTGATGGAATTGTTCTATTATCTATACTAAGGTCTGTAATATTAGGATCAAAAGTAATTTCAAAGTCTTTAGATAATTCTTCAGTTCTAGTTTTAATAGTAATATCTGCTTTTGGAATCAAAATAAAAGATAATAGAGACGCAAATATTATACCTAATATACTACTAAAATATAATAAACCTTTAGACACTGGTTTGGAGCTATTATTAATTTGTTTCTGATGGACTTTATTAGGAATATTATTCGCTGAGGTTTGGAAAATTGGCTCTGATTGAATAGAATGTTGTATAGGATTATCTTGAATTGCTTGTTTATATGATAGAAAATCTGTATAAGTCTCATACTCAGGTTGACTAAGATTCTTCTCTATATACTGAATATTATCTACATATTTTATTTTCAAATCAGCAGATTTGAATAAATTTATAATATTATTATCTGTACTGTATAAATCTATACCATATTTATCCGATAATTGTTTTAGATTATTAGTAAATAATTCTCTATTAACTGGATTATATAATACATACATCCCTTCTGGTATATATATGGCTGTAGTTTTATTTTGAGTAGCATAAGTTTTAATCTGATAAATTATATCAACCAAACTATCTTTTGGATTTAAAATTATGGATTTTGTGGATGTATGGGATTTCATATTTATTCGCTTATACGATATGGTAAATGAATGTCCAGAGGAATATTAGATAGATGAATCAACCCTAGCATGTCTACAAATTTTGACCCCTCAATATGACTAGTCATATCTACAATATGTGCAAATTGCTTTGGGGTTAGAATAGAAACTGAAGGCTTTTGAGTTAAATTCAAAGATTTATACCAAGTACTATATTCTAGGGATTCTTTGACTCCTAATAATGGAGCTCCTTCCCCATATAAGAAAATATGAGTTGGGTTATTAGATATATCAAGAGACTTGAGAGAATATACTATACCTTGCAACCAAAGTGAAATTTCTGCCCCCAGAGCATCAGTAATTTTTCTTGACATATCTCTTGGAAGTTGTAACATACTATATTCTTGTCTGACAGTTTCAGCTTCATCAATGGTAATTTGAAAGATATTAGCAATAGCCTGAGTAAAGCTATGACTACCGACACTAAATGAATGAGCATATTGAATTTTTTGGGCTTGAATTAAACTGATACTAGTATATCCAAATCTAATATCTATTAAAATTATGGATATATCTTTGTTGGTATTATAGTCCAATATTAATTGCCCAACTACATAATCATAATGATAAACACCATCTACTTGTAAGTCATTAGATTTGGTTATATTGATTAAAGATTGTTTATACTTAGTAGGAATATAGGTATTAATAGTATCTAGGCTAATCTGCTGGGCTGACTCGTTAATTGGAGATAGAACTCCTTGCCCGTCTAACAAAATATTATTCAGTGAAATCTGCACCAGAGATAAAGGTATATTATGTCCTTGTACACTATTATAGATTTCTGAGTCAAATTTATCATATACATTATCAATAGAATTAACCCACTCTTTAGAACGAATTTTTTGATTTGGATTTTCTCTTTGCAATTCAATCACTCTTGGAATTACCTCCACCATCGGTCCTGAGACACCAAATACCACATTAGACTCATATTTGGCATTAGAATTATCTGGTCTAACTTGAGTAATAGACTCTTCAATAGCTTTGGTCAAAATATCTTCCTGCTCGACAAAATCAGTACTAACCACTCCGAATGGTAATTTGGTTTCTCCCAAAGCTTGGATAATAGTATTGCCAGTTTTAGTGTCTATTGTATAATCAATCACCGACACTCTATTTTCTGAGATATCTATGATTAAAGGTTGTAATATTTCTTTTTTCCTAAACATATTATTGATTTTATGTGGCTATGAGCAAAATTATTTCTCCGATCAAGCCCACCCCAAGTGGAATAGCTAAGTTATCATCTAATTTGGTGGAGAAAATCTCAATTATAACTCCAACTAAGGCTAAAATTAAAGGAATAACTCCAAATCCCAAGACACTACCTGCTATGAAAAAGTTAGCTAAAAGTGTTAAAAAAACACCTTCCCAAGTAGTTTTATTATCTGTTTTTGGGAATACTTTCATTGTACCATAAATTCCACCAATTGTAGAGAAAGTATCTCCAATGATAGCAATGAGAATAGCTACAACTGCAATTGGTGGAGAGAATAGACTACTAGCCACAATTGAAGCTAAGACTAAATTGAATCCATCTACACTAGTTTCAGACTCTTTGGGCTTGACTAATTTGGCAAAAGGAACCCAAATTTTTGTATCTAATCTCAGATATTCATAAATCAAGAATGAAGACACAAAAGCAATCAAAAACCATCTTGCGTACTCCTGTGCATAAGCAAAAGTCTGCAAAGATAAATATAAAAATATTCCAAAAGGTACAATCAAGCTAAGATGAAGGGATTTTCTAAGTAGAATTTCGTGTTTTGTTTTCATACTATATTATTATACCACGAATTCGCCGGACTCCGCTAGCCACTGCTTCTTCCTTCTTAATCTTGAATTGACCAATTTCGCTTGTATTCTTGATATGCGGACCTCCGCAAAGTTCTTTGGAGATATTACCAAAACTATAAACATCCACCTTTTGTGGATAATTACGATTAGCCAAATACAAAGCCCCAGATTTCTTGGCCTCCTCTAATGACATATTAGTGATAACTACATCCACACCTGCTTGAATATAAGTATTAACTTTATCCTCCACTGCCTTGATTTCGTCTGGAGTAAGTTTTCTGTCAAAACTAAAGTCAAATCTAGTTCTCTCAGCAGTAATATCTGATCCTCTCTGCTCCACTTCTGGCCCCAATACCTCTCGCAAGGCCTGATTCAATAAATGAGTAGCACTATGTAATCTAGTGACAATAGCTAATTCCTCCTCATTGGTAGCTTTTAATTCCCCATTATCCAAAATCAAACCATGCCCCCCAAATTTTTTGGTAGCTCCGGCTCTGGAAATAGCCTGATGCTCTGATTTATAATTCTCAAAATCCTGCTCATCAAAAGATAAACCTTGTAATTTCAAAATCTCTGGAGATAATCCATAAGTAGAAGCCAACAAAAAAGCCTCTTCACCTGACATATGAGGGATTCTTTTTTTCTTCAGAATTTTATCGGCATATTTCATACCTCGAGATAAAGCATCTTGAAATAGAGTATACTCATCTTGAATTAGAGTCTTAATACTATCACGAGCTACAACCAAATCGACATATCTACCCTTATAAATCTCAATCATCTCATCAATAGTAGAGAAAATTAGCTCCAAAGGTCTATCATAAGAAGAAGTCAAGCTCAAAACTTTCCGCAATAATCTCCTCAAGACATAACCTTGCTCTTTATTAGACGGCACCACACCCTCAGTCAAAAGAAAAGTAATAGCCCGAATATGGTCAAATAAAATTCTATATACCGACTCATCCTGTCCTACAAATTCAGCCCTTAAATCAGCCATAATAGGAGCAAAAACACTAGTATCATATACCGAATTCACACCCTCTAATTGAGTCATAATTCTCTCAAGCCCTCCTCCTGTATCCACACCTTGCTGAGGCAAATCTCTAAGTTTACTACCAATTTCAGAATAATATTGATTAAATACAATATTCCAAACTTCCACATCATTTACAAAAATCTCCGTAGTCGGACCACAAGGACCCTCAACCCCAGTCGGTCCCCAAAAGTTATCCTCTCTCCCTAATTCTCTAATCTCAAGTTCAATCCCCTTCTCACGAGCTAAATCCTGCCAAATAGCCAAAGATTCTGTATCCTTGGGGCTTTTATCATCCCCCGCAAAGATTGTCACATAGTCAATTTTCATACCCAAAGTCTCAGCAATCAACTCATAACCAAGCCTAATCGCCTCAGACTTAAAATAACTACCCTCACCCTGCGGATAATTAAAAGAGAAATTCCCCAACATCTCAAAAAAAGTATTATGAGTACTATCCCCCACCTCGTCAATATCATCTACTCTGAGACATTTTTGAACACTAAGTACACGATTCCCATAAGGTGAAGGAGTCCCGAGATAATAAGATTTGAACTGCTGCATCCCAGCTGTAGTAAACAAAACCGAAGAATCCCCTTTTGGTAATAAAGAGGAAGAGGCTACCAAAATATGCTTTTTAGCCTCGAAGTACTCAATAAACTGTTGAATAACTTTCATATTAAATAAAAAAATATACCAATATTTTATCTATTGTACCACAATTGCCAAAAATTTTCAAATAAAATAAACTATATGGCAGTCACCTACCTCACCGACATTGACCTTTTGTAGCGGATTGTTTATCCTTCCATTTCTTTTTTCCTCGTAGGGGAGACATCTCAGTCGCCCGTGATTTGTTTTTCTGTCCTCCTTTGGAGGAGGTGGCACAAAGTGCCGGAGGTGGATTGAGTTCTAGTTTGTGTTTTATCCACCCTCCCCCGTCGCAAATGGTATTTGCTCCTGTGAAACCTCTCGGTTTCCCAAGCCTTCCTCCACGGGAAAACTCCCGTTTTCCCGACCCCTTTCCCAGACCTTCAGTCTATTACGGGTACTCCCTCCTAAGGGAGACAGTAAAATTACCCTAAATTGTCCTCCTTCGGAGGAGGTGGCACAAAGTGCCGGAGGTGGATTGAGCTTAGACTCTAAAACTCAACCTGAAACCTATCCACCCTCCCCCTTCGGGGACTCCCTCCAAAGGGAGACAAAAAGCTCATATAATCTGTCCCCCTTCGGAGGGGGAAGCCTACAAGGCGGGGGTGGATCGAGTTTTATAGTTTGTATTTATTCCCCCACTCCTCAAAAAGCAAATATTATTGTATAATAAGCATAATAATATAAATCCCCCTCCCACAATGACAATACAGCAATATATAGACAATCTCAATCAAAGATACAAGCTAGGTAATGCCACCGAGCACACTTTTCGGGGAGATTTACAACAATTATTAGAAAGCCTAGTCCCCGACATCCGAGCTACCAATGAGCCCAAAAGACAAAGTTGTGGAGCCCCAGACTATATACTCACCAAAAAAGATATCCCCGTGGGATTTATCGAAGCCAAAGACATCGGCGACAAAGATCTAGACGGCCTCAAGAAAACAGGCAACAAAGAACAATTTGAGAGATACAAAGAATCCCTAGATAATCTAATCTTCACCGATTATATCAACTTTCACCTATACCGAGACGGTGAACTCATCACCAAAGTTAGCATAGCCCAGATAACCGATAAAGGCTTGCAAGCTCTACCCGAGAATTTCTCCATATTTGGCAATCTGATCCGAGAATTCAGCACCCATATTGGGCAAAATATAAAAAGTAGCAAAAAACTAGCCGAGATGATGGCAGGTAAAGCACGACTACTCTCCGATATCATCCACAAAGCCCTCCTAAGCGACGAGAATAATCAAGAGAACAGCACCCTGAGAGAGCAAATGCTCGCCTTCAAAGAAATACTAATCCACGACATCACCCCTCAAGAATTTGCCGATGTCTATGCCCAGACCATAGCCTATGGAATGTTTGCCGCCAGACTACACGATTCTACCCTACCCACTTTTGGCAGACAAGAAGCCGCCGAACTCATACCCAAAACCAATCCTTTTCTACGAAAACTATTCGGCTATATAGCTGGACCAGAAATAGATGACAGAATCAAATGGGTAGTAGACAGCCTAGCCGACATCTTCCAAGCCACCAATGTAGACGAAATTCTACATAATTACGGCAAATCCACCAAAATGGAAGACCCCATTATCCATTTTTATGAGACCTTCCTCAGCGAATATGACCCCAAACTCAGAAAATCCCGCGGAGTCTGGTATACCCCACAACCAGTGGTCAATTTTATAGTCCGAGCTTTAGACGATATACTCAAAACCGAATTCAATCTCACTCAAGGACTAGCCGACACCAGCAAAACCAATATCAAACTCAGCACCCAGACCGCCGACAATCGCCAAGCCAGTGGCTACAAAAGTATAGCCAAAGAAGTCCACAAAGTCCAAATCCTAGACCCAGCCACCGGAACAGGAACTTTTCTTGCTGAAATAATCCGCCAAATCAATGCCAAATTCCAAGGCCAACAAGGACTTTGGAGCGACTATGTAGACAATCATCTCCTACCCAGACTCAATGGCTTTGAATTATTGATGGCAAGCTATGCAATGGCACATCTCAAATTAGATTTATTATTGAGAGATACCGGCTACAAAGCCAATACCAGCCAGCGATTCCGAGTTTATCTCACAAATAGCCTAGAGGAAAGCCACCCCGATACCGGCACCCTCTTTGCCAACTGGCTCAGCACCGAAGCCAATGAAGCCAATCATATCAAGAGAGACACCCCCGTAATGTGTATAATCGGCAATCCTCCCTATGCAGTAAGTAGTAATAATAAAGGAGAATGGATTCAAAATCTTATTGCAGATTATAAAAAAGATTTGAAAGAAAAAAATATACAACCATTATCAGATGACTATATAAAATTTATTCGCTATGCTCAACATTATATTGATAAAAACGGTAGTGGTATATTAGCCTATATTTCTAATAATAGTTTTATTGATGGAATAATTCATAGATCAATGAGAAAAAAATTATTAGAAAGTTTTGATAAAATTTATATTTTAGACTTACACGGCAATAGCAAGAAAAAAGAATTATCCCCGGACGGTAGCCCCGATGTCAATGTCTTTGATATACAACAAGGAGTCTCAATCAATTTTTTCATCAAAACAGGAGCCAAAAAACCAAATCAATTAGCCAAAGTCTATCATTATGATTTATACGGCAAAAGAGATGATAAATATAATTTTCTCCAAGCCAATAATCTAGCCAATATCAAGTTTCAAGAATTACAACCAAGCCAACCAAATTATTTTTTTGTAAATAAAGATTTTTCTGGGGAAAAAATTTATAAAACATATATTGATTTGAGAACTTTATTTAATAAAAGTTCTATTGGAATTGCTACTGGTAAAGATGATGAATTGGTTAGTTTTGATAAAAATATTATTAACGAGAAATTTCAAAGCTATAATAAATTTTATTATAGGCCCTTTGATATTAGGTATACAATTTTTGATAATCATATACTACAAAGAGCGAGGTATAATTTAATGAAAAATTATATTTTAGGTGAAAATTTAGGTTTAAATATAGTAAGACAATCTAAACTAAAAGGTATTGAATGTTTAGTTTCAAATAATTTAACTAACCGAGATTTTATAACAAATCATACATATAACTTCCCTCTCTATCTCTATCCAGAAGATCAGAATTCTGAATTTTTGCAAGACAAAGCACACGCTTCGACAAGCTCAGTGCAAGGTAGAACTCCAAATCTAAATACAGAAATTGTAAATCAAATTGCAGATAATTTAAGTTTGAATTTTACTAACGAAAAAGAAACAACCAAAGACACCTTTGCCCCGATAGATATATTAGATTATATTTATGCAGTCTTGCATTCCCCTACTTATAGAGATAAGTACAAAGAGTTTTTGAAAATTGACTTTCCTCGAGTGCCCTATCCTCAAGATATAGCTAAATTCTGGCAATTAGTCGCTCTCGGCTCCCAACTACGAGCCCTACATCTCCTAGAAAGCCCAATCCTAGACAACTATATCACCCAATACCCCATAGACGGTGACAATACTATCACCAAAATTCAAGCAGAAAGCACAACCCCCTGTCCTCCTTTGGAGGAGGTGGCACAAAGTGCCGGAGGTGGATTGAACTTAGACTCTAAAACTCAACCTGAAACCTATCCACCCTCCCCCTTACGGGGACTCCCTCCTAAGGGAGACAGTAAAATTGCCCTAAATTGTCCTCCTTCGGAGGAGGTGGCACAAAGTGCCGGAGGTGGATTGAGCTTAGACTCTAAAACTCAACCTGAAACCTATCCACCCTCCCCCTTACGGGGACTCCCTCCTAAGGGAGACAGTAAAATTACCCTAAATTGTCCTCCTTCGGAGGAGGTGGCACAAAGTGCCGGAGGTGGATTGAGCTTTAATTCCCAAACTCAACCTGAAACCTATCCACCCTCCCCCTTACGGGTACTCCCTCCTAAGGGAGACAGTAAAATTGCCCTAAATTGTCCTCCTTTGGAGGAGGTGGCACAAAGTGCCGGAGGTGGATTGAACTTAGACTCTAAAACTCAACCTGAAACCTATCCACCCTCCCCCTTACGGGGACTCCCTCCTAAGGGAGACAGTAAAATTGCCCTAAATTGTCCTCCTTCGGAGGAGGTGGCACGAAGTGCCGGAGGTGGATTGAGCTTAGACTCTCAAACTCAAACGGAAACCTATCCACCCTCCCCCTTACGGGGACTCCCTCCTAAGGGAGACAGTAAAATTACCCTAAATTGTCCTCCTTTGGAGGAGGTGGCACAAAGTGCCGGAGGTGGATTGAACTTAGACTCTAAAACTCAACCTGAAACCTATCCACCCTCCCCCTTACGGGGACTCCCTCCTAAGGGAGACAGTAAAATTGCCCTAAATTGTCCTCCTTCGGAGGAGGTGGCACAAAGTGCCGGAGGTGGATTGAGCTTAGACTCTCAAACTCAACCTGAAACCTATCCACCCTCCCCCTTACGGGTACTCCCTCCAAAGGGAGACAGTAAAATTGCCCTAAATTGTCCTCCTTCGGAGGAGGTGGCACGAAGTGCCGGAGGTGGATTGAGCTTAGACTCTCAAACGGAAACCTATCCACCCTCCCCCTTACGGGGACTCCCTCCTAAGGGAGACAGTAAAATTACCCTAAATTGTCCTCCTTCGGAGGAGGTGGCACAAAGTGCCGGAGGTGGATTGAGCTTAGACTCTAAAACTCAACCTGAAACCTATCCACCCTCCCCCTTACGGGTACTCCCTCCTAAGGGAGACAGTAAAATCGCCCTAAATTGTCCTCCTTTGGAGGAGGTGGCACAAAGTGCCGGAGGTGGATTGAACTTAGACTCTAAAACTCAACCTGAAACCTATCCACCCTCCCCCTTACGGGGACTCCCTCCTAAGGGAGACA